>Ga0214545_1005288_pt1 | contig 23454 bp, 15 predicted proteins | sample CNSS4metaG_FD_160064 | JGI IMG/M metagenome (GOLD analysis project Ga0214545, IMG submission 160064) | Root nodule microbial communities from cowpea collected in UCLA plant growth center, Los Angeles, California, USA - CNSS4 | ecosystem: Host-associated > Plants > Roots > Nodule | place: USA...
TATATATATTATAAGAAGTAAAGATAATCAAATGTGTGACCTAAAAATTCTTTGATAAAATGAAATTGAGGAACACCTATTTGAACATAACCACGTATGAAAGAAAAAAATTGTGTAATAAGAACAAGAAAAATTACCTTAAAAATTAAATCTTGAAAAAATAAGTCAGACAAAGGAGAGAGTAAGAAAAAGTGTATAACCAAAAATTGAGAGAGTAAGAAATATGTTATGTTTATATATATTATATTACCTAATAAATTATAGATACTTTAGTAATTTAAATGGGGATGAATATTTGGGCGGGGATATGTATATCCCCTTCCCCTTCCCCATCCCCATTTCCAGCTGAAAATTTCAGGTATTATCCATATCCAATTACTACGAGAATTTTCCGTCAAAATAGAAACGGATTTGGATGATACCCATAGACACAGGTATATTTTCCATCTCTAGTACCAAATGAACCTGCCACAAATATTAGCATATAGGTAAGTATTAGGAAATACCAATAGTTAGCTAAGTAGTGAGGATCGAAGTTGGTCCCAAAGAAACCATAAAACAAAGATCAATAATGAAGTAAATTTCTTCTTATCAAAGAATTGAACTAAATAAAACTATCTTAAGTGAAAGAAAGCATTTAGAACATCGACGGAAGCTTAAAAGACATGAAGAATGCATAAATTAAAGAACAACATATTATTTAACACTATCAACAACAAAATCCAAAACCTAAAAAAGTGGGGATAAATGTAACCAGGGAATGACTTTGGTGTAGAATTAATTAGTAACTATCAATTGTTTATCACATCAGAAGCAAGTGAGAAAACTATCTTTGACCAATAAAAGCTACACATATATCATGAAGATGGGATAATATGTTACCTGGTGGGAGAAGAAGGCATAATTACTTAATTAAGAAATTAATTAAGAGCATGAACATAATGTGTGCATATATACCCTTACCCCAATACGTTATGGCTCCCCTCGTCCTTGGTCTGCGAAAAACGGATCGGGTCGAGTTGGTCTGCTATTCGAAACGGGTCGGAACTCACCCCACCACTTTTTCTTTTTAATTTTTATTTATTATACCTTTTAAAAAAAATTTAACTTATTTTTTAAATTTTCTTTTAACTTTTTTAAAATTTTTGTTTATATATATAAATTTGTTTACATAATAAGAAAATTTATTTATTTTAATTATTTTTAATTTTTAAATGTAAAAACAAAAAACAGGTTGCTGGGCTAGGCGGATCAAGCTACAACAAATTAGCAGATTGGAAATTCTAACCTATCCTGCTCTTTTCTTGGTGGGTTGGCAGGCTGACCCAACACGCTGGTCCGCTTTTACATGCCTAGTTTATGGGGGATAAATAGGAGGATAGGTGGAGGAATTTTAGGGAGACCTCACTTTTGACTCCATTAGAGGTGTTGGCCATTAAGCTCCTATATTTGCATCTCAACTATCACTTTTTCTCTTCTTTCGTTTCCTTTATTCTCAACAACTTCCGTTAAATATTAATAGTATTAGTTAACTACATTTGTAATTCTTATATAGGTCCGTAAATCTCTAGGCCATCTCCTACATTCTAGATTTTAAATCCAAGACTAGTGAAACTAGCTAAAACTCGACTTACCACTTATGCGTAAAGTGGAAATCCTCAAAGAAGCATTACTAGTGATGGGTAAACTTGGGTTTTGTATATTCATTAGGCTTAAGCCCCAAAATCACTTGCATGATAGTATCAAGTTTTAAAAGAGTTATCAGACTGTGTGATCTATTGGCAAATGCATAGTCATTTGTAATATAGTTGAATGGAGGTTATCGTATCTACATATATTTAACAAGTATATTAGTACATTTGGGGATTTTGTATTTTGATAGAAAGTACATGTTGATATATAGATTGAGTGGAGTGAATGCTAGATTCAGTTTATATGTACGACTTAAATGCAATTGTGATAAATTCATTGAATACAACAATGTACTACTATTTACCCTGTTTGTTTAATTATGCAAATCATTTAATGTTTTGGTAATGCTCTTAAGTGTAACGTTAGGTACATTTCTTGTACCTAGATCCTGAGATTATCAAACTGAAGTATTATCACTTAGTGACGGCTTGAATGAATCACTTGCATTAAGATCAGGACTCTATAACCAACTAGAGCATTAGATTTATTCCTATCATCTAAAAGTAGGAGAAAAATTGATTGGACCATAACTTGAACCAGTTCTCACCCAATCCAAGTCAGTGAAATATGATGAGTTATCAAGTCATCAACAACAAATCATAAATCAACTCACAAACATGTAAATGAAAGCACATATAGACATAGTATGTAACGGTGATGGATAGAAAAGAAAAGTTAAAGCGTTACTGGTCTATTGATATCACCATAGAGAAATTCGCTACTCATGGAGTAAAGTGTTACAATACAAATCTAACAGCATATAGACATAGTATTTACATTTAGAACATAGTTTCTTTAGCGTCACAAACCTATTCCTACTCTAATACTATGTATTTAATCCTCTACTCCATGCCTAAAATGAGGATATGAAGTATGTATTTATAAATTGTCCAAGGCAGTGCTCAATTTCATCTTTGGCACTTGAGCCATAAAGGTTGTATTTCAAATCTTTCTGAGCTACCTTTCTTAGACCTTAAGCCACACTTTTTTGGGCTCGAGTCGTGAAAGTTACATTCCAGATCTTGCCAAAGGTAGGTGCTTGAGGTTTCCTCCTCATGAAGGTTTCTTTAACCGCCTTTGTGATGCTCAACACAATTATTATCACTCAATTGCATCAATCACAATTTGCCCAGGACTACATGATTCTAATCCAATTTCTATTTTTTGTTTCCACTTTAATTCTGTTTTGATTCTTAAAACGGCAAAACAAAGGAAGTTCAATTGAATTTAGATAAGTGCTAATAAGACAAGTGCTAAAATTATCTTAAAATTCACTTTATTTGGACACTTATCAACTATTAACCAGCAAACATCATAAATATTCACAAAAGGTCACTTTTTACATCATAAATATTCACAACACAAACACAAGTAAACATCATAAATATTCACCACAACTACATTAACACAAAAAACAGTGTTCCATTATCAAATTCGTTTTTAACACTCCTTTTTCAATTTGTTGGCAATAATACTTCAATACAATAACAACAGTGAAAGAATAATTCCAATCAGAAAATGAATGAGAACGTACAAGAAATTACATAAAACAAAACAAACCTTATAACAACAACCCTGTATGGAACAGAGGGATATTTTTTTATTGAAACTATATGGATATTTTTACTATTTCACAATAAAATTACAAGTATTTTTCATGGATAAGTTTTCGGAGAAAAGTTTGCAAGTAATAAATGGTTTTCTATTAGCCTGACCTATTAGGTCAAAACTATTTTAATAGGTGAAAAAACAAGAGTTGGTGAATGCATATTCTAAATAAGTTATTGTTAGACATCTCTATCATTTTTTACATCTCAATTACGTTAACACCCCAAGTCAATCAATCATTTATCATCACATGCAAAATTAATAAAATAAAAAATAAAAAAAAAATAAATACAAAGTATGAGAGACCACACCAAACCTATAATAAAAAATTACACTTCGTGAAATATAGAAAAGCTATAGCTATTATGATAAAAATCTAAAGAAATAGATGAAGATAAAACATTAAAGATTTTATATTGTTCTCTAAGAATAAAAACCAAATTACCTAACTTGTCAGTACAATTTCATGATAAACATAAGAAACTTTGAACTGCATATACATACAAGAATGCACGCATCAACATTATCTCTAAGACTCCAAAGAACCACTCTTCATTTAAGAAACCATGACAAACTGAAGTAGAATTAATCTTTAACCAAAGCCTCTAAAAGTTCTCATTCCAAGCATGATCCAAAACATAAACGACCCCATAAACTCAACATAGATAGAAATCAATACCCCTAAAAAAGTCGAAAAACCATAGTCACCCTAATTTCTTCAATTTGACTATTTTTTTTAAACTTAATCACTTTTTAAATTATAAAAATACTTACAAAATAAATAAAAACAATTTACAATAAAATTATAAAAATTAGTTATATTTAATTTTATAATTATAACAATACACAACAACAATATTAATAATAATAATTTTATTACCTTTTATCATCGTAAAAGAAAATGAAACACATGCGTATACCACCAGTAAACTTTAAAAGAAGATTTGGTCATATTTACTATTAAATGTGTATATGTTTTTATTAATCTTCTCGGATCGACAATTTTTCCTTTTGTGTCATAGGATTCTTTGTATTAATTGCATTTTGGTTCACATCTCGGTGATGCAAAACCATTTTTCTTCTCAGTCCCCTGTGAACTTTGACAAATATAATATGTAGAGAATATTCTAAAGATGGTAAAAGTACAAGATTAGTTTATCTCATGAAAGTTAATTAAATGGGAGAGAGTAGCGGTTTGTGAGATTCTTATGTGTGTCCAACGTGATGGAGCTTGGGAAACAACTAAACAACATGTAAGCTTTCATCTTCAACCTCACCTGAAAAGTTTGAGAATTCAGCTCATGTTGATGTGTGTATTTATCCAATAGTTTAATGTTTCACATGTTGATGGAAAATTGTCACTCTATTAATTATATTGTTATAATCAACCAGAGAAAATTGAAGTCTGCATCCCATTTATCCATGCATTTGATTTGAGGGTATATAACATATTCTACATTAAATTTAGATCTTAAAGTGGGAATTCATCTTTTTGTTAAAGGAAATGCTCTAGTATTGTCTACTATGTTCTCGGATATTCATGCCTAAATAACTCGTGTCAAAAGTATAAGAAAGAAACACCAAACATATATTTTCTAGCAAACATTACAAATATATCTTTCATCCTTATCCAGAAATAATTTTCCTTCGCATGTAAAATTGGTGTATCATAAATACCCAACAAAGCACAACCTTGAGACTGATGTAAAATAGGAAACACAAATAAGTTATCATCATGACAGAATAAGTTATTTGCAATTACCTTTTGCTAAAGAACTTTTATGTCCTAGAAAGCCTCTCCACCAAAGTATACCAAACACCAGAACTAGAAAAACTACTAAAGATATTCTACTTCCATTTTCTGAGGGAGGGATGAAGTCTGCTTGATTATAATAGAAAACATTGTTATTCAAGAGCTTATATTGCATGGTAACATTCATTTGCTATATGAATATTAAGTACTGAATGAGAAGTACAACTCACTGGGATTTACAGAAATAGCTGATATAAGAGGATTGTATACTGATTTAAATGGAATACCAATTGTGCCTTTTCCATCCCAATATAGGCGAACTTCCAATGCGTTGCTACTAATCACCATGGTAAATGATTTTGTGACTACTTTATTAACTCCTCATGCTTCTTCTACAATATTGAAATTCTTGAGCACCATGTTTCCCTGCAAGAAATTTTAACCAGCCTTAATAATGCCTCATAATGGCTACATTTTTAACCATGCAATATTCAAATATCTTTTAATCAATTGAAGAAATCAAATTCATAAGGTACCAAGGTGGGGAAATTTCTCCAGTTGATATGTGAGATTCTGGGTATTCTAAGGCTTCACATGGATTATAAAAGAACACATCTATCTCTAATCAAATTTCTTTTCAAAAATTGAAGATATAGAATTTGAATATGGCATATATACAATTTTATGAAGTACTCATGACAGACAAGATAAAACTACAAAAGTTTGAGATAAATAACCTGAATGTAGACATCAAATATGCACCTTCCTAGGCTGTTATCTGTTTGATCTTCAGTAAACATGACCTCTGCAAAGTGTAGATTCACCATGTAGTTTCCATTTCCCAGGCAAAACCCATAATAAGTAAAATACTAGCTATGAGAATTTTATTTTTCAAAATTAAAACAATATCTAGGTCACAAGAGGCACATCAGTCTAAAACAAAGGCCTGGAATCTTCTCCATTTCATGAAAAATAGCATAGAAATTAAATTTGTTGGAAATGTTTATATCAGATTCCACTCCATGCAAGAGAACAAAAAAAGCGAAAACTGACTACTCAATTGCAGAAAGTCTCAATCTTCAACCTAACAATGTGATTGCTGAAAGAATTCCTCTATTATCAATAACCTCAGTGAGAATGGGCATAGAATAAGTAAATTACTTGGCCAAAGACTGCGACAAATTACGAAGGGAATCTGCAAACCCAGCCACACCACCGGGAGAATAATCACAAGTCTTGAGTCTTTCAAAAAAGCTGCGTGTTTTAATGACAGATGTCCGTAGTGAACTATACTCTGAGGCCCTCCTGTCAACAGAACTTTTTTGAGTTTGAGCTTCCTCTCTTGCTTAATGCAAACAATTTTCCAAGTGAGCACAATTCATCTGTAATGAAAGTGAAAAAGTTCATTAGAATATGAAAGGCAAGCGCAATATTGAACCAATAATGTGTATAACGTTCAAAATTAAAACAATATGTGGATATAATAACAAAGAATTATTTACAAATGCACCCTTGCACTAGGTCACACAAGAGTATATAGATTCGCCAACCTTGCACCGTGTTGCAACAAATGTTCCAGATTGTGAGAGCTTGGATAAAGTTTTAGTAAAGCATGTCTCTAGACTAGAGAAGGAGAAGACGAGGAGCAATATGGAGGAAGAATGGGCCAAGTTAAGAGAAGCCACAGAAACATCCATTTAGAAACCAATGAAGGCGGTCTGGATCAGGTGTTGGTTAAGCATAAATCCAGACTGGAGCAAGAAAAGATGGTTGCTGCACAGCAGCCAGATGGTTGTTGCACAGCACAATCCCAATCCCAATGATAACCTCAAAGTTTGCAACACGATACCTGCATAAAACATTAAGGAATAAGGCCATTTTTCCATGAAAGAGAAACAATCATATGAGCAGCTAGAATTTGTGAAACATAACACCTAGACAACTCACACTAAATGCAACTACAACAAAAACTAGTTACAATTGAATACCTTATTTCCTTGCCTGACAAGCCTCAAGGCCACCTCTGCAGAAGTATTTGCAGCAACAACGATATTTATTGCCCTTCTTGTGATTGGACCTTCCTTAAGTACATGGGTGTGAGCTAAAGCAAAAATTAAACCGTCTTTTAAGATATATGTTTACTTTTATGTGAGCTACAACAGAGTTCTTTAATTATAAATTTTGGAGGGTTTACTTTTATAATAAATGTTTTAAGTACTTTTATATGTCATAATTTCTTTATAGTTAATAGTGTATGGGTAATTTAATTGAAGGTACTAGTGATGGAAGTATATATATATATATATATATATATATATATATATATATATATATATATCTTAAAAATTTGCTAACCGTATGTTTAACCACAAGGGATGGGAGAACATTATGGTTGAAGAGATCTAAGCAAACTTCCAAATAATTGTACACTTATGCTTCAAGAGTATTTTCCTCCTTTAACTTTTGAGCTTTGTTATCAGAGGTAGATGAAATATTTGCAAGATTGCACTTAAGTTCCTCAAATTCTTTTTAAAAAAATACATTGTTATAAAATATAACTCAAGGTAGCAGAGATCAAATACCCTAAAAAATTTCTAACTCAAGAACTTTTTTTTCATAGTGATGCTTAAAAACTAAAGTATGAGCATTATTCAACATCTTCATTTCAGCCTTCAACATAAAATATGAAACAATAAATAGAAAAAAACATCTAAAATCAATATTATTATCATGTAGTAAAATGCATGTATCCAATATTTTGCAACTTTGTCGAACTTGAAAGGCTATAAAATATTGTCAAAAACAAAATATTCAATGTCTCCATGAAATTTTTACCTCATTTAGTTCAAGTTTCTTATCCAGTTCTTTGAGCTCCCTATCCAACTTTTCTTTAAGAAGAGAGTGTTCTATTTCCTTTGCATGATCTTCCATATCATCTGTAAATAGGCTGCACAAAGTTAAAAAATAGTCTATTGTTATTAAAGAATAAATATCAATCCACAATGATAGAAAAAATGCATATAAAAAATTGGGTATCAACAACCTATAAATGTTGTTGCCAAGTTAAGCTTTGAGAATAGTCATCATTATGCTGCAGAAAATGTAATGTTCCTTAAATAACAGAAAAAGCAAAATCTCGAACACACAAAGTCTACTGTAGAAACTCATCTTTAGAAACCACACCAATTGATTGCAAACAAAAATTCACAATAAATTAAAAACACACTAAATTCACAATAACATTAACGAGACCGTAGACCTTGTCTGAGTGTAAAGTTGAAGGGAGAATCTGTCGCAGCTAGAATATAACTTTGTTTCATCGAGCAAAGTCCTCGTGGGACAACTTTTCACCATATACTCCCTCAAAATCCAACCAATATGTAGAGAGAGAACGAACCTAGCCTTGCACCCAAAACCCATACTCCACGTCCGCAGCGGCATCTTGACTTCTCTGCAGTGCCTCGCCATAGCACTGACGCGCAGATCACCAAAAACGCCATGTTCCATGGGATATCCTTCGCCACTGTCGGCCACAAGCACTCCCAACCGCTCTTCCTCGATTTGTTTTGGTTCGATTGCGGTTCTCTAGAGATGACAACATGGTGTCGAATAAGCTGAAACGCGAATAGGAGAGAGGAATGAGAGATCGTGCCGGTGAAGGAAGACAGACAATCACCAGCTATAGCGGTTTGTGGTCACAACAGCCACTCCAAAAGGCGCAACAACATCTCTGATCGCTCTGACTAGTGTACGACTCACATGGAGGATGCCACAATGGTGAGCTCTATGGAGGCAAGGGTTTAGGGTTTGCTATTATATTATTTCGTTAAATGTTTTATTTGTAAATTGTAGTGATTTTTCTATAAAAGACGATACATATTAGATAAAATTATGTGTTGTAACATTTATTTAAATGTGACTAAGAAAATGTTACTAAAGCTATATGTGGTAACATTTAAAATAAATGTAATCAAAGAAATGTTACTAAAGTCATTAAACGGAGTAGTGCTGAGAAGATATGTTAGTCATTTCCAAGAATATTATATTACACAAGAAAATGTTTTATTTACGACCAATTTTAGTTACCAAAAGTTTTTAGTCATTACAATGATCAATTTACATATCAATTACCAAAAGAAAATATTATTGGTTACTAAAATAACCATTATTATGAATAAAAAATTATATTGGTCTTTAAATTGACTTCTAAAATTTAGCTACCATGATTTTATCTACAGAAAAATGGGTCACTAAACATTTGTTACTAAGGATTTTGCTACTAAAGAAATTGGTTTTTAAATAGGCCCTAATGAATTAGAGATTAATTTTAGTGATCAATTATAATTTTTTATTTATAATGGTGACTATTTTAGTAATCAATAATTTTTTAATTTGTAAATTAGTATCTAAATTCATATGTGTATTTATTATTAAAATTGGTTGTTAACTATGTATTTTCGTGTTGTGTCGGCATATTTACCTGATGTGAACTACTATGAGATCTCTGGCAGACACTTCTGTCCGGGGTTTCTTCTTTTCTTAGTTGTCATCATAATCTTGCTTCTTCACGGAGTCAAAGAGAACCTAAAGTTTCCTATAACTAGTTAATGGGAGGGAACTAATGAGGAAACACCATACTTCTTTCTCTTTTCTTATAATACATAATGGAGATAAAGCAAGGATCACATGCCAATATTTTGTAAGAGGGAATAGCGAGAGCTTAACAATGGCAAAGAGCGAAATCTAGAGGAGAAGAGTGGAGAAGACAGGAAGTGAATTCAAGCGAGAGCAAGGGCGTTGCAGTCGAACCCTAGGTGAGGAAAAACAAGGAGGTGCTTGCGGCGGCTACTAAAAAGGAATGGCCAGCTATTGACGCACGCGGTTCACGAGAGTTTGGTAGTGGAAGAGAACACAGTGGTGGCCCGTCAATGCCGACAATGGAGGGATCTTCGGAAATGGCAGGTTAGGGTTTAGGTGTTGCGTTAAGTGCAAGGGAGAAAGGGATGGAGGAGAAAGCTATTCCGAGGAGGCGCAAGGTGGCCGTGATGGAGCGTTAACCACGGATGATGCCATTATTAGATGACCCTCACCGAAATCTTCGCCGGTTTTTGAGCGCACCGAGGGTAAAGGAGGAAGCCTGGCACATTTATTGTGTGGAGTAGAAGAGACCGAGTCTTGTGTTCTAATTGTGGAGAAGAAGAAGAAGAACCTGAAATTGGGAGTGAAGACACAGTAAAAGTTTGGAAGGGAAGAGCGAAAAGTGTACTATAATGTGTAGGTCATAAACCTCTTAAAAATAATTATATGAGCTTTTAAAAAATCTATCGGAATCATCTAAATTATGTTTAGTTGTGGTGGGTTTTTATAACTTTTACAAAATAATTCCCACTAAATATCATTTTTTTTAGTGAATGTCTCACTTTGGCAAGCAAGAACATGCTTGGTTTGCTGAAGTAAAAGTAGAACATGGTGAATGCAACTTGTTCTTAGTTTGTCAAAAGAAAACTCAAAAACATATAAACAGTGTAAGGCCCACTAATTTATTTTTTTGCCCTAATTCAAGAGGGTTGCCCCAAATCAGTTGGACCTAAGGCTGGCCCATAGGGAATCAAGGACCCTAATCTGCTCTCTTGGAATCACAGCTGAGCTCTGCTATGGTTTTTCCGTCTTCCGTTAAGCTAGAGGAACCCCGTTTGCTCCAAGTAAGTTGAGCTTCCGACTGTTCTTCCTCTGATTCTAGCACTGTTGCATTAGTTCTTACTAGGTTGCCCTTCTAGGTTGCTTGTCTGTTTCCCTAATTTCCAACTCCCTAAGCTGTCCTCCGAGTTGTTGTACTCACCACGTTGGTTGTTAAGATCCCTTGTTAGCTTACTTCCAGGTAAAGGAAGCTAGGGTTTGCATTTGAATGTGTTTCTGCTGTGTTTTCATGTTCTGGTTTGTACTCTTGGGTGATTCTATGAATTTTAGATGATTATGAGTATATGCTATGCCTTGCTCTGGTTGGTTTCTATGTTGAATTGCACGAACAGTGGCGGAGATCTGATAGTCTCGCCTAAGCGAAAGCATCAGAAAATCCACCTAGGTGTTGCGCGATCTGTCGCTCAGGCAGCGAGTTCCTGTTTTGAACGAGAGCCCATCTCGCTCAGGCGAGGAGGTCTCGCTTGAGCGAGAGGACACGCCAACCACTATTCCCCTCTTCTCGAGCCCTCGCCTAGGCGAAGGGGGCTCGCTTGAGCGAGAGACCCTCTCGCCTGAGCGAGACCCTTCGGCCTGAGCGAGGAGCTGAGTGAGGGTGCGTTCTTATTTTGTTGCTTCTCTGTTCTTGAATGATTGGTACCTGTGTGATTGGATTGTTATGTTAAAGGCAGGAGAAATACGAATGTGTATGAGTAATATGGTTCATGAGTTGTGAATGCTAAGTTTGATATGATTTTGGTATGGATTTGTTATGGGATATGAAGGAAGGTTGGTTATAAATTATGGCATGAGATTGGTATGCATGATGAATATCTATTTGGTTGGTGAAACATGAATTGTATGTGGTTAGGACATAATTCCTTGGATCTCTAGCTGAGATTTCAGGGTGGTGCCTCAGTTGGTCGGGACGCAATTCTATGACCCCTGTTAGTGGGAGTTCATGGTGGTGTCCCATCTATATAAGGATTCAAGGTAAGGTTGCATCCTGACACTCTAAGGAATCAGTTAGTCTCACATAGAGCGGACTTACTCTTGTGGTGAGAGTAGTAGGAGGCCTAAAACTCATTAAGGACTAACCTTGTGTGTGGGGAACTGAGACATTGTAACACTTAGCTCAAGGGTGAGCAGCTCGGGGGTGATCAGGGAAAATCCACCACAAGTGCAAGCATCACTAAATCCGACTAAATTATACATATCTGGATAACACTCTTTTATCTTTTCATAGTAAAATATTAGTTTAATAGTTAGTATTTTTTTCTTGTCATGAGTTTTTTTTTTTGTATATTTTTAAATGAATATAGAAGGAAAAGATATGTAGTATATGTTTTTTTTCATTACCAATTTTTAATTGTGACTTAATTATCATAAAATTTTCTTTTAGTAATTATGTTTCTCAATTTTTGATTAAATTTTGATAAATAACTAGTCTTAAATTCTTTTTTTAAAAAATAGATATATTGATGAAGAATAAAATGATAAATTCACTTTTTTTAGAATGATTAAAGGGAAGATACTATGATGAAGATGAAAATAATAGAGATTTACCTATTCATATATTTTCAATTGTAATACTATAATAAGGATTCAATTATTAAATTAGACGAACCCTTTCTGATTAATTCTTTGGAACTTATAGCAGGAAAATATTCTCAAATATAAGAATATCCATTTAATAAAGGATATGAAATTAGAAAAGTTTATTTAAAATGAATTTCATATCAAATACAACTTCAAAACTACATTTTTCCAAGAACAAACATACAACGAGATTTCAATACTAAATCATTTATACTTTTGTTATATTAGTGATAATGATTAAATATATAAATTTTGAATATATTATTTTGGTCCCTTCAAACATTTTAGTCAAGATCCGTCACTACGACATTTGAACAATATGTTGAGATAAAGAAGCTTTTGTTATTGTGGATTCTTCATCTTCCTCAAATGTTAAATTAGACAATGGAGAGTATGTTGAAGTAGAAATAAAAAGTACCAGTAGAGTTACAACAAAACAAGGAACCAATGTGATCCATGATGCTCTATGTAACAAAATTAGATGAAAATTTATTGAATACATCGCTGTAGAATCAAGAGTCTATAGACTAAATTGAATTCAAAAGACTTATATAGGGTTTAAGGGACTAAAATGAAATCAAAATCGTAACACTTGAGTGTCACTAACACATATCACGTTAGGGGACGTGATAGCCATAGTTGTACCGTGACAAACACCTGATGTGCACTTCAACTTCTTGCACGATCCCGTACAAAGGAACCTTGTTGAGAGATAGGGAGGCCGAAGAGAGGATTGCGAATTAACACGTATTCCCATTAGCTTTTTGAATGTATCAGAGTTATATACAAAATACAAATAACAAATAACAAAGAGAGAAATTAGTAACTGTATTATGCATTTAGTTACATAACAGAACTTTGGACTATACAACAACAAATGGGACAACACGTGAATGAATGGCAGCCTCACGCAAGGTCTTCTATTTTCTTTTAGTCGCGAGTCCCATTTGTTGCTTTTAAGGTGCAACTAAGTTTTTTTTCCATTTAAATTCTATACGTTGTTTAGGTGCATAGGTAGGGCCCACGTGTTGTTACTAAAATAGAAAAAAAAAATTTTTTTACTATTAAATTTTGACAACTTTCTCTTACAATCTTAAGTGACATTTTTTAAGTAATTTTTTATTTTTCTATTCTCTCATTCTTAATATTTTAAAAAACTATTTAAAAAAGAAAATATCTCGTAAGAAAAAAAGTTATCAAAATTTACTAATCAAAATATATTCTTCAAATCGAAACATTTATGATGAGTGATGCAGAGATGATTTTGACTTTATGTATTAGACGAGGTGTTTGTTAAATAGAAAAGAGATCCATGGCCTGCATAGGAACCCGTTTCCGTTTTTCTTTTTGCAGTGAAGCCATAGGAAAATCTTTAGTTGTTTGTTCTTTTCTATTCAAGGAAACCTTTGCTGTCATTGAGATCACCATGCACGGACCATTTTTATTGCAGTGACGTCTATGTTCATGCATGCATATGGTTTTTTTGTTCCATTCGTTCACGTAACCACCTCCTCTTCGTGGCACTGTAAAGGGTATTTTCCCCACCTTAAAAGCCTCAGTTTTGTTAGTTTTTTTGTGGCAGTGCATCGATTGTTCTCTTCTCATTCACGCTTTCTTTGTTTTCATTCTTTTCCACTCACCATATATAGTTTCTAGTGGATTGCATGTATTACGTTTACTGCCTTATGGGTGGTGCAGTATAATGATTTTCCTCAATTGCAATAAAACTGGACCATTTTTTTACGTTGGAGGTGCATTCACGAGAGTGCTTTCTAGCTTATGTTGGAAATATTTTAATAGTTGGAAATATTTTAATATAATTAAAAAATAAATAATTAAAATAAAATGCTACTGTTAGTCATATTTTGATGGACTTTTAATTTTATAGGTTAATATTATTTATAGTTAACAATTATATTTCTTATTATAATTTATTTTTGTATCTACCTATAAATATCACTTAGTACAAGGGGAGAAATATAACAACAAACACTAGAGTTTTCTCAAAAGTATTTTTTTTTTCTTCTTTATACTATCTCTTAAAACAATAGTGTTCATAAGGTTTGAAGATCCTTCGCTGCACTCGATCGATCTGACGGGTTGTTATATATAGGGAGAGAAGCGCATATGATTTTTTTGTGCCCTCAGTAGGGGTGTTTTCTCTCTAAGAATAGCACTATATATGCGTGTCTCAACCAAATTTTTTTCTATTATTTTCTCATTTATTTTTTATCTCTTATTGTTATTATAATGGTTGAGTATCTGATTAATATTCTTTGATTCATATACATGTCAGTATTATTATTGCTCTAATAATAATAATTATTATCATTTCATATTTTTATTATTAATATATAGTATTATTTGAGTAATCATTTTCTTAAGATTCTTAGAGAGAAAAATCTTATTCTTTTCTAAAATTAAAGACAATACAAAGGGGAAGACTAAAAACACTTGTTATGAACCAATGTGTTTGGTATGGTTACAATTAAATCAGCCTCAACTAAGCGTAAAAATTTATGTGTATGATTTTTTTCTATTTCTATTTGTAACAATAAATAAAATTATGGATAAATAAAATTCTGGCTCACTAAATGATTTTTGTGATGTCTAAATCTAATGTTTTTCCTATTATATTAATTTATGATTTAATATTTTATACTCTTCCAATTGATAGAGATGTTCTAGATCTCTAAATCATGAATATATTTTAAGTGTTTTGTACGAAAACAATTATAAAATGTTTGTCATATTAAAACTATTATTGAGTTATGAAATTATGCATTTGCAAGAAAAAAAATTTATCTTGATATTTATATGAAGAAAAAAAATGAATGATAATAAATTATCAGATTTATGAATTTAAAAATATTGTTTATAACATGAAATTAAAATGAATATTTTATTTCATATCATGCTTATGATTATGTGTGTGCTGATAAAAAATCTTATCTTCATATTAGAAATTGAGGGGATGGTCAAATAAAATTAAACTTCTCTTCCAGAAATGATCTTATTTGTTTAAAAAGAAGTTTTTTCATGTTTCTGAATTTAGAAACTTCTTTGCTGCTCAACAATGTTATGAAGTGGTTTTTTATTACAATAAATTATTAATTCTAGACATGTCCTTTGGTTGGTAAATGATATATTTGTGATGGCTTGTTTGAGTTAAGTACCTTTATCTTGTAATAAAATATCTAGTAGTTCTTATATGATTATTACAGATGTTGAAAGTTTTCATATATGACATGCTATTATTATAATTGAGAAGCTTGGTTAGAGACCATTCAAATTATAAAATTTTGAGGTACAAAATTAATTAAAAACGGAAGTGATGAATATATATGTCTTTAGAAATGAGAATACATGTTTGTATAAATAAGTTGTGAAACTCATGGTATTATTCATTAAGTAATATCTCATATAGTGTTAATCTAATGGTGCAGTGAAAGAAAAAAATGTTTTTGTTTGATATGATAAATGTTATTCTACAAGTTCTAGCTTGCCTAACATTATATTAGTGAAATTTTATATCCTGCTTACCGTATTTTGAACACAAAAGGTTGTGATAAAACTTTTTATGAGTTATGAAAGAAAAAATAACTACATTTAAAATATTTCAAAGTGTGGGGTGTCTTGTAAAGGTTAATATACCTCTTAATGAGAAAAAAATCATTGGTTATTTATACTGATAAATTTCTAGAGATGTTTCCTTCAAATGATAAATTAACTAAATTTGTTTGTTATACCTCTAGTATTGTTTTTCCATCTAGTGATAATATTATTTATGTTTTTTCTAGTTTTGAAAATATGTTCAATTTCTTGAGATTATTGAATGATATATTAATGTAAATTTGATATTGATTTTGGTGACACAAAAATTGAGGGCAGACAACAGAAGAAGCCCTACAGTAGACCAACATCATCTTCACAGAAACTGAGGTGTTATAACTGTGGAGAAGAACACCTACGGAGAGACTGCACTAGACCAGTTGGCAGCGGAGGCAGCAATATGAGCACTCGTAAGTGCTACGCATGTGACCAGCCAAGACATTTTGCCAACAAATGTCCTAATAGGAAGACTACTCCAGTATCACGATCTCAGCCACCTTCATCTGATAGACCGAGAACAGCAGGTCGGATTTTCGCCATGACCAGTACTAAGGCCACTCGGTCAGGTAACCTGAGTTTGGACTACTGCTTTCTTTTTACTAAGGCCACCCAGCAGGGATATAGATTTCTCAATTGATCTAATTCCTGGAGCGGGTTCAGGGTCGGCAGCACCGTACAGAATGGCACCGACAGAACTAGCAGAGTTGAAGAAACAGATAGAAGACTTGCTAGAGAAGAAATTTATTCGACCCAGTGCCTCACCGTGGGGGGCTCCGATGTTACTGGTAAAGAAGAAGGATGGTAGTTCTCGGCTGTGCGTTGATTACCGGTAGTTGAACAAATTGACGATAAAGAACAAGTATCCACTGTCGAGGATTGATGACTTACTCGATCAGTTGAGAGCGGCAGGTGTATTCTCTAAGATCGACTTAAGGTCTGGCTATCATCAGATCTTAGTCAAGCCAGAGGACGTTCATAAGACAACTTTCAGATCGAGATATGGACATTATGAATATGTCGTGATTCCATTCGGAGTGACCAATGCTCCAACTGTCTTCATGGATTATATGAACCGCATCTTCAGGCCCTATCTGGATAAATTTGTGGTGGTGTTTATAGATGACATCCTCATCTACTCTTAGACTAGGGAGGAATACGCAGGTCATTTGAGAATTGTACTGGAAGTGTTGAGAGAACATCAGCATTACGGCAAACTGTCCAAATGTGAATTCTGGTTGGACGAGGTGCAATTTCTAGGGCATGTGATCTCTTCGCATGGTATTGCAGTAGACCCGAGCAAGATCGAGACGGTGCTGAAGTGGGAGAGACCTTAGACAGTAACAGAAGTCAGAAGCTTATTGGGGTTGGCCGGGTACTACAGGAGGTTTGTAAATGGGTTTTCTAAAATGGTGAGTCCATTGACTCAGCTCACTAGAAAGGATCAATCCTTCTGCTAGACTGATAAATGCGAGGAATGTTTCGAGGAGATGAAGAGGAGGTTGACTACAGCTCCGATTCTTATTATTCCAGATACCAATAAAAAGTTTGAGGTATACTGCGATGCATCCTACCAGGGTTTGGGTTGTGTACTAATGCATGAGAAGAGGTCGGTAGCCTATGCTTCGAGACAGTTAAAGGTGCACGAGAAGAACTACCCTACCCATGATTTGGAGCTGGCCGCTGTAGTGTTTGCCCTTAAGACATGGAGACACTATTTGTATGGCTCCCAATTTCAGGTTTTCAGTGATCATAAAAGCCTGAAATATCTGTTCGATCAGAAGGAGTTGAATATGAGACAACGACGCTGGACGGAGTATCTCAAGGATTATGATTTCGAGTTGCTTTACCACCCTGGTAAAGCTAATGTTGTTGCGGACGCCTTGAGTCAGAAAAGGATGCATATCTCAGCCATGATGGTAAAGGAGCTGGAATTGATTGAGAAGCTCAGGGATATGAACCTGGGTATACAACTGAGTGAAGACTTGATCAGATGCAGTGTTCTTACATTGACTAGTGATGTGTTGGAGGCCATTTGTGATCAGCAAAAGAGTGATGCTGAGTTATAACAATTTGTGAGTTGGATAGGGACTAAGAAAGGGAAGGATTACAGGATGGGGTCAGATGGTATCTTATGGTTCAGAGATAGGGTCTGTGTGCTTGGAAATTGGAGATTGAGGAAACAGATCATGGAGGAAGGGCATAAAAGCCGTCTTAGCATACACCCTGGTATGACTAAGATGTATTAGGATATGAAACAGTCCTTCTGGTGGAATGGGATGAAAACCGATATTGCCGATTTTGTAGCATCGTGCCTAGTATGCCAAAAGGCTAAGATTGAACATCAGCGACCAGGGGGTACTTTAGAGCCGTTGGACATCCCTCAGTGGAAATGGGATAGTATTGCCATGGACTTCGTGACTCATTTGCCGAGGTCTGTTAAAGGGCATGACTCAATCTGGGTAATAGTGGACAGGTTGACAAAGTGTGCTCATTTCCTCGCCATTAATCATAAGTGGTCGTTGGATAAATTGGCTGAGTTGTATGTGCGAGAAGTGGTCAGGTTTCATGGTGTGCCTACCAGCACAGTATTAAACAGAGACCCGAGATTCACATCTCGCTTTTGGCAGTCTCTACAGGCAGCGTTGGGAACCCAGTTGAGGATGAGTTCTGCATACCATCCACAGACTGATGGGCAATCAGAGCGTACGATCCAGTCCTTGGAATCTCTTAAGGGCTTGTGTGCTGGATCACATGGGAAGTTGGAGTGAGATGCTTCCATTGGTGGAATTCACATACAACAATAACTATCATTCCAGTATTGGTATGACACCTTATGAGGCATTGTATGGGCGGCGGTGTAGGACACCGTTGTGTTGGAATCAGGATGGAGAATCCTTGGTGTTGGGTCCCGAGTTTCTACAATAGACTTCTGAGAAGGTTAGGGCGATTCAGGAGAGAATGAGGGCCACTCAGAGTAGATAAAAGTCATACATAGATAAAAGGAGACGACCTCTAGAGTTCGAGGCTGGGGATCATGTATTTCTAAGAGTGACACCGACGACAGGTATTGGGAGGGCCATCAAATCAAGGAATTTAACTTCGAGGTTTGTTGGGCCTTATCAGATTTTGAGGAGAATTGGCGCTGCAGCTTATGAGATCGCCCTGCCACCACACTTGGCGAATCTGCACAACGTATTTCATGTCTCTCAGTTGAGGAAATACATAGCAGATCCATCCCATGTCCTGGAGTCAGACGATATTCAGATCCGGGAGGATTTGACTGTGAACACTGGACCAGTGAGGATTCTAAACTCGCAAGTGAAAAAGCTGCGAGGGAAGGAAATCAGGACCGTGAAAGTACTGTGGGATGAGAGTACTCAGGAGATGACCTAGGAGATGGAGGTTCGCATGAGGCTGTCCTATCCGCATTTATTTCCTGGTATGTCCTATTTTCGAGGACGAAAATCTTTAAAGGTGGGGGAAATGTAAGACCCGAGAAAATTAAATAGTTAATTAAATAATTATTTAATAAATGCGGGTAATAGGAGCATTTAAAGTATTTAATGCAGATTACTATGACATGGAAAAGTACTAGCTCAAGTGGTTGAGAGTACTTTAATTGTGTAAAAGGACTTGGGTTCGAGTCCTATGTTTGCCATTTGTATGTTATTTAATTATGAATTTTTATGTTGTATATTTGAAAGAGTGATGTGATCACATAACCTTAAAATTGAAGGAATTATCAAATTGTAAATTGGTTGAATCGGTTGTGCACTTGCTTTGTGATTGTAGGGTTGTGAGTTCAAACCTTGTTGAAAACTAACTAATTCTCTTTTTGCCAAATTTTCCTTTGGCATGAATATGAAAGGGTTAGAAACCCTAGCAGCCAATAGAGAGGTAACCTAAGGGCTGGAAAACACTTGGGTAATTAATCATTGATTAGCCTTAATCTATTTTTTTTATTAAAAATTTGTTTAAGGCATTAAGGGGTAATTAGAAGAGAGGAAAAAGGATTAGAGAAAAAAGGCTGGGAGTTGAGTGTGAGGGTTTGGCAGAAGCCTTTCAGAAGCAATTGGTGGGTGTTGTTCTTATTTTGGTTTGAATCACCTGGCGGCGATGGATATTTGCCAGGCGACGCGACGCTGTTCGCGTTCTTTCTGGGTTGTTTTGAGGCTGTTCGTGCGGAAATCATTGTGGTTTTTGAAATTGATGTGTGTAGATCATATTGGGTGCATGGTTGATATGAAATTAACCCGAATTTAGGGTATGAAAAATTTTTGGACATACTGTGTACAAAAATATGTGATCCTATGCTCAAGTGTGAGAAGGAATTTAATTGGGGTTAATTTTAAAAGGTAAAAGCTAAGTAAAGAAATTAAGAATTTGATTGAGAATAGAAAGTCCAGTTTATCATATATGTATTACTGCAATTTGGTGCGTTAGGCAACAGGGATGGATTCATAAAAGGCATGAAGTCACTCACAGGTATGAGGGTTTCTGCGTTTAGATGGGTACTGATGTACCGCCAGGCGATAGCGAGGCCAGGGGTTGTTCTATGAAATTCTGGTAGTGGCGTACAGGGTTGTCAGGAATATTTCTGAGTCTGTTTTGGGAAGAAATTATCTGTGAATAAATTGTGGTTGAATTGGGCATGGAAATACGATTAAAATAGGGACCTTAGAATGATTGGATTATAATAACTGGATGAGGTAAGAAGTAGGTGGGAGATAGTAGAAATTAGCTAAGAGTTAAACAAGCATTCTGTAGGTATTGAGTGTGAATCTTGAGTTCCTTGGTGGGGTTGTGGTAAAGGGATTGGAAAATAATTAGGTGTTGGGTATTATGGAAATGGACAATCTTGTGAGCATGGAATAAAGATATATTAAGACTATTGAAAGGAAAGCATTGGTCATTATAGTGTGGTATATTTGGGGGTGTGATTAAAGGTATTGAAATGCTAGCTGCTTTCAAGGGTGGATGGAGTTGCTATATTATGATAATGCTCTTGTTAATTGAGAAAACTTGAATAGATGGATTGATCATTGTAAAGTATAGGTACTTGATTTCATATGATAGTTGTAGACTAACCATAATGAGGATTCGATATTGGAGTCTCTATTTGGTCCATGGAATTGAGTTATGCAGCAAATTAGACTAATTGAGGTGCTAAAAGCCAGTGAAGTACTGTTTCTGGTATGGCGCCTGGCGGTCTACTCATAACCGCCAGGCGATAGGCTTAGCGTGAGAGAGCTCTGCACTGAGTGGCGCCTGGCGGCAAGGTGTGCTCCGCCAGGCGGTGACTGGAAAATAGTGGCGCTAGAAGGGCGCTGGCGCCTGGCGGTGAGCGGGTACCGCCAGGCGGTCTGAAACGATTTCGCCTTGCGGCGTGTAGGCTGGGCCAGGCGAAAAGCTGTTGTTCCTATTTTGTTTGTGTGTTGTTTGAGCACTGATACTACACTTGGATCGGGAGATGCTGTGCCATGAGCGGGTAGGTTCATGGATGGTGGTTAACATGTGATGATATGAGCGGGGAGGTTCATATCCAATTACTCTCACGTGGGGATACGAGCAAGGTAGGTTCGTATGTTCCGTGCTCACGTTTGAGAGATGCCACGTGCGGGGAGGTACGGGGTTGGTGGATCACATGTGTTGGACTACGGGCGGGTAGGTCCGTAGAGCAGGACTACGAGCGGGGAGGTTCGTAGAGGTAGGACCACGAGCGGGCAGGTTCGTGTGAGCATCATATTCCCGAGTCCAAGGCTAACCATTTGTGTGATTGAAGGCTATAAAGCCTTGGGGTTAAGGTCTTGGCCAAGAACTAAGTAAGATGAATAAGATGGGTGTATGTCTTATTTTGACTTTCATTTATCTGTTGTTTTATTTTCTCAGCTCACCCTTTCTGTTTGTGTATGGCGATGATCGTGTGATTCGTTACACGGGAGCAGATGTTGATACAGGTGATGCTGAGGACGTTCAGGCGACAGAGTGAGAGCTAGCTGGGATTATGCTAGGATTGGATTTATGATGTTCATTTATGTTTTGTTGGATTTTTTGGAAATTGTAAAGTTTTAAATACTACGAGTTAAATAAAGTGGCGCGATGTTTAAACATTTTTAATCTTCCCGTGTCTTGGGAATAATAATATTGTGATGTATTATTTTATTTTCTTTATGTAATTACTTAAATTAGTAATATTCCTTAGGGATGTTACACTTGTCATCCTTTACCGACATAACTATATCGACAAAGGCTGGGGGACTAGTGTACTGCACCTAGTCGGCCTAAGCCGAATAATAGCAAGTACTATATACATGCTAAGGTACCCGAATTAAACCACTAAGAAGCGACATTGATAAAACAAGCTGAATACAACAATAGCGGCCTAAGCTGTTAAAAGGTAACCGACTTCGGCCGACAACTCCATGGAAATAACCAAGGACTTGGCGAAATACAGAATGCTCCAATAAAGTTCACCAGTCACCAATAATCAAACTAAGGGCCTGGGCTAGGGCCCAAGCCCACCTACGGCCCAAGCAAAGGCCCAGCCCATGACGTGGTCAGACATAATTAATAATCTATAAATACACATGGACCCCACAAATTAAAGGTACGCATTCATTACTTCCCTAATCACCATATTTGACTTTCTGAGAGATTTCGCTGACTTGAGCTTCAGAGTCCCTTCTGCAGGTAACCCCCTAGGTCCAAACAGACATATGCCAACCGGGAAAAGGCCTACTAAGGAGATGGCGGACTATGGGTAAGGTAATACTTGTGCCTAACTGATAATGTTAATTTTTACCATTATCCAAGCTATATTTCATTAGCAAAATCATCTCTTCCAAAGCTTTTAACCTACTTAATCCTCAATTTTACCTTACTTTTGTAAATAAATACATTGTGGGTTACATTGATCTAAATTTACCACTAATCCCCATTTTTATGTCCTTTTTGTAGATGGGAAGCTTTGTTCCAAAAATCCAGACTAATGAGTGACCCGGAATAGCAAAGAGAAGAAGAAAAATGTCAACAAGAAGCGCCTGGCGACGCGAAACTAGTGCCAGGCGGAACAGACTGTCAGCCATGCGCCAGCCAAGCACCAGACAGGCGCTACTGTTAGTCACCGCCTGGCGGCACTTGGTCACCACCGGGCGGTAGCAGGAAGACTTGCCCCCTATTTGGTGGCTTGCGCCTGGCGGTGAGACCCTTCCGCAAGGCGCCAGTGTTCGCTGATGTGGCAAGTTGGCTCTTTTTCTTTTGTTTTCGCGAGGGGAAACCAATCTTTGGCATTTTGGAGGCACGAAGAACACATTTGGAGAGCTTGGAGGAGTGCTAGGGCTTGTGGGAACAACTCCATCTTCCTCTTTGTATCTCTTTCTCTTCCTTTTCTTCCATTTTTAAGCTTGAGCTCTCCATGGCAATGGAGAGCTAAACCCATTTTTGTTGGGGTTAGATGTAGCCACGAAACTCTTGTGTAAATGCAAATGTTTTGATTATATATATGACTCTTTCAT
>Ga0214545_1005291_pt1 | contig 23447 bp, 10 predicted proteins | sample CNSS4metaG_FD_160064 | JGI IMG/M metagenome (GOLD analysis project Ga0214545, IMG submission 160064) | Root nodule microbial communities from cowpea collected in UCLA plant growth center, Los Angeles, California, USA - CNSS4 | ecosystem: Host-associated > Plants > Roots > Nodule | place: USA...
GGTAATCCGTTAGCCACGCTTGCTTTTCTGGGGGAATTTCAAACCCCTGGTAAAACCATTAGTGGGGGTTAAAACCCCCAGAAACGCCAAATATAACCCCTATTAAAAACAATTATTTTTGTAGTGACAATTTTGTTTTATTAATTAAAATTTATAGTAATTACTTTTATTGAGAATCAAAGTATTGATTTTTGTATTTGATAATAATTCAAATAATGTATCAAAGTAATTCAAATGTGTTGTTAAATTCTAATTCCAAACAAAATCTTAAAAAAAAAATTGATTTGTTGGCTAAATTCGGAGCTAATGCTTTGAAACCTATTATTAGGTTGTTTATTTGTTACATTTATCTCTTCTAAAATAGTTTCTTTTTTGGGTTAAGTATGTTTTTAGTCTGAACTTTGATGTAAAATTGAAATTCGTCTATATTTAGAATTTTGATGCATTTTAGTCACTAAATTTTAAAAATGAATATATATAGTCTTTTTAATCTAATTATGTTAAATTTTTTTAAAGTGTCAAAAGCATTTTCCATCAGATATTGAAGCGGGAACGTGTCTTTTGAGATCATAGACAAACATAAAGAAGAAAGAATAATATATTATTAATGATAGTAAAGGAGTACATGATATTTAAACCCATAGTTGGTGAGTCATCAGTCAAAAGAAAACAGAAAATATAACAACTTGGACATCAACAACTGTGGGAACAATTTCAGTAGGATTGCGAGGGTTAGAGGTAATGTGGTGGGATGCCCCTAAATCAATGAACTAGTTTTGTGATTGTTGACTAGGAACATGAGCAATGGACAATGGACAAGAATTGGACGAATCAATAGTTGTCATATAAAATTGTGGTGGCTAAGATAGCACAAGAGGGATGTAATAAGGAGTGGAGCATGGTGGACGAGAACCATACAAAAACCTCATGTAGTTAGGATCAAAGCGATAGTAGCAATGGGATGCACCATGACCAAATTTATTACATACTTGACATTGAACCAATATGCGTCTAGTATGACCACCTCAGCGACCTCGATTGCCACATCCACGAAAAGGATATCCACCACGAGAAGGTTGTTGTGATTGATGATGATAGTTGTGAAAGGCGGTAGAATGATGTTAAGCTAGTGGATTATGAGGTGTGAAAGTTGTATGTGGGTTTGCCTAAGTGAGATTGAGAGTGAAATCATCACCATAATGTTTGAAGCGTTAATTCTGGCCTCCTGTGCAACAAGAAGAGATTCGATTTCTTCAAAAGAGAACAAGTTAGGTTTGTTGTTGATCAAGGAGATAAATGACTCATATTCCACCGAAAGACCCTCAATAAGAATATGAAGTTGTTCATTGTCGGAGACTGGATCACCAATTGATTGAAAGCAGTAAACAATTATTTTAATACGAAGAAGAAACTTACTAATGGAGCGATCCCCTTTCTTTATATTTTAGAGCTCAGTACAAAACTGTTGAGCTTTAGCTTTCGTTTGAGTATGAAAATAGAAGTGAATCTTGTCCCATAGTTGAAAAGAGTGAGCACATCCAATAACCCTAGGTAGGAAAGAGGGCAACAATGACGATTGAAGCCATGAGAGGAGATGTTAATCTTGCGTCTCCTATATAGAGTAAGCAGAATTTTCTTTCCCCAATTCAAAATTTGGAATCGTGAGATACTGAGGTGGAATAAGCAGAGTGACAACAAAGTGTTGAAGACGATGGGCTTTAATGACAAATTTGATTTGTTGTTTCCATAGTAAAAAAATGGCATATGTTAGTTTCCTTGATACAGTGTAATAAAAGAGAACATGGGATGGAAGGGAGGGACCAGGATCAGCCATGAAAAATAAATGTTATGCTCTGGATACCATTTTGAGAACAAAGACAAAGATAAAGAAGAAAGAATAATATCTTATTAATGATAATAAAGGAGTACAGGATATATAGACCCATAGTGGGTAAGTCATCAGTCAAAGGAAAATAGAAAATATAACAACTTGGACAACTATACATATTCTAGAATGTATCAGTGCATACACCAATAACCAAATATATAAAGCATTATTCTAATAGTGTCAAATGGTATAAACAACTCAAATGCTAGCATGAAACGCGTTAGATCTAATGTTTATAGTAATTGGGTTAAAAAAACTATGCCTACTTATTTTTAAAGTTTAAGAACAAAAAATGTATCAAAGTTTCCAACATAGACAAATTTCAATTTTGCTTTAAAGTTTAGAGACTAAAATCATTATATCTTTCGGCAAACAAAATTATTATCACAGCATTTTGTTTGTCATTGATCACTTTTACTATTTTATGAGAGAATTTGTAATCATTTGTGTTCAAATTGGTCTTCAACTCATCATGTACTTGTTATTTTTGTTCATTATAGCTATTTTATGTTCATGTTGATCTTCTAATCATCTAACTCTAGTTGTTGAATTTATTGCTATTAACACATGATTCTTCATGAAATACCACCTATCCCTTCTGCATATTTATGTTGAATTATGTTCAGCAACATTAAAGTGTCAATTGAAATACTATAATATAGTTGTATGTAATAAATAAATTACTATTACTATTCTTGTTTTGCTAGATTATATCACTCATTGAATTGTGTGTAAACTTTCTATATATGTTGTCAAGTTGTATATTTTTTTATATATATATATATATATATATATATATATATATATATATATATATATATATATATATATATATATATATATATATATATATATATATATATATAATTAAAGTATACATAATTTGGATAATTGAGCAATGATCTTATTACTCTATCTATATTATAATTTCCAAGTTTAATTTTCTTCTTTCTAATATGTGTATATATAGCATGTTCGTAGAAGAACATAAAAACACTAACATCTCAACTTTCTCCGATGTATTTGCCAAGGTACAACATAAAATGTACTTTGAAAGTGTAACTAATTTAAAACTGAAATAAGCAAATAAATAGGGTTAGAGATATTTAAGAAGTTGTTCAACTTAGTTGAACTTGTATAACGATTAACTTAAAGTACGAGATATATGAGAGTCAACGATCCGTAGTAAATTAAATGATCACAATCATATTGAGATTTGTAAAAGAGATTTGGTTCAAGCCCACCATTTGCCATCAAATTACAAGCATGTAATCATGAATGGTGACTAATTTTTTTTATGTTAATTTCGTGTATATATGTGCGTGTGAAAGTAATACAATAGCATGTTAGCATGATAACATCCAAGTTATAGGATCTATGTCACCAACTCATCTTTTCTATATCTTAAAAAGGTTGACCACGATCATTCAAGAGTTTCTTTAAAAAAAATTAATAGTGTGTTTGTATAAGATATATTTTAAGCGGGTAATTATTTTTTTAAGAGAATTTAAAATGGATATGTTGTTTAGGTAAGAAATTGAAACATTATAAGTTCATTAAAGTAATTGAACTATTTAAAATTAAAGAATTTCAAACTCCACCTAAAAGATACAAATTTGAAATTCTTCATGTTCATAGTTTGGAAAGACTCGAGTCCAAGTCGATTTGGCTTGACCTAAGCTTGGGAGAACTCGGTTTGATCTCATGGGGGATCAATCCAACATAGTTTGATATGATATTGACCTCATGTCTCGACCTAACATGTATCTAACTCAACATTACCAAACTTGACATGATTTGTCTGGTTTTATCTAGGCCCAACTCAACCTAGACCTAGTCCAAGTTGGACTCGATCGAACTTGACTCGACCATGGCCTAGATTAACTTGAGTAAACATGATCTCATCCAAACTCGACTCAACTTAGACCATGGTTGACTCTACTCAACTTGGGCTCAACTTCACCTAGTCTTGATCGGGCTAGGCCCGATCTAGTTTTGGTCAAACTAAGATCCACTTGGTCTAACCCAACTTGGCTAAATGTGATTCGATCCCAACTCAAGTGAATGTGGACCCGTCTTGACATGGCTCGAACTAACTTGATACATCTTGGACCAAGATTATCATGATTCGATCTAAGTTCGGGCCAACTTAGTTTGACCTAGGCTCAAGCTAACTTAGCTCGACCTAGACTGAGCCAACTCAACTCGATATGGGCTAGGGTCAACTTGGCTCAATCTCGAGACCGACTTGACTCAACTTGGATATGGATTGACTTGACTTGATTCTGACTCGGGTTGACTTGACCCAACCTTACATGAGTATGATCTAGTCCCATCTTACTTGGGTATGACCTTATATGGAATTTTATAACTTGAAAATAATATTTTTTAACAAAAATTGAGAAAAAAAAATTACAAACATAAAATAAAACACCTTGAACAAACTTTGAAAATAAATATATCACTATTCAATATTGAGTACAAAAGATTGTCAAATATTGATATTTTATCATTTTTATCAATTATTTAATATTTAAATTACTTTTTAAATTTTGCGGTTATTTGTAACACCCCAGATGGATATTACTAGATAAAACTTATTCTCATAAAATTTCTTTAAGAAATTCAGACATTATAATAAGTTCCCAAGCGTGGGAAAATTTAAAACTTTTCTTGCTATAATCCATTCATATTGTCTCATCTTTATTATATGTCCATAAAAGATAAAACATCATAATGTCTATTACAAAATGTAGGAAAACATAATATAATGAAAATCCCCCATCGGTAGTCCCGCTCTGTCGCTAAGCATCAGCATTACCACCTGAATTCACATCTGCTCCCACGTAACAAGTCACGTGATCATCGCCAAACACAAACACACAAACAAGAAAGGGTGAGCTGAGAAGAAAACAATATAATCATAAGATAATAAAACTGTCCCTTACCCAATCTAACTTAGTTAATTTTAGTTTGGTAATCTTGTTATCACAATATACTTCCAATCTCATAACATATATGAGAAAGATCCATCCACAACCTTGGTCCTTAGGGATTATCATGCTCCCACGAACCTACCCGCTCGTGGTCCAACTCTACGGACCTCCCCGCCCGTAGTCCAACTCTACGAACCTGCCCGCTCGTAGTCCAACATGCGTGAAAACCTACTATGAACCTCCCCACTCATAGTAGCCTCAAGTGTGAGCACGGAACATACGAATCTACCCGCTCGTATCTCCACACAAGAGTACAATCGATACAGACCTCCCCGCCCGCATCAATCACGCATCTCACAACTCCGTTATGAACCTCCCCGCTCGTAACCAATCCAACATATTCTTGACCAAGCTAACAAGAACAGGAAAGAAAACGTCCTTGAAAATCCATCTGCAAAGGACCTCTGCCACTGCACCCCCGCCTGGCGCCTCTCTATGAACCGTTAGACAAACAGCTCCAAACCACCTGGCGGTATCCCCTTCACTGCCAGGCGTCATTCCTCCCAGTTCTCTCTGTTGCGTGGCTCACCGCCTGGCGGAGCTTCTCCCACCGCCAGGCGCCACACCAATAAAGACACTCCCCTACTGGTTTATACACTTGCAGAGATTTTTATGCACATTCAACCATTAAATCTCACATCCAGATCACTAGTCACAAACATTTACAATACTACAATCATCAACTCATCCAACTCACAAGCATTCAACCAAGTTAAGTACTCATTCATGAACGTTGGAAGTTAAACATACACAGATCAGTCCCAAACTTGCACATGCGATACTATGACCCGAATACCATTATCAGCATTACCTTATTTCTTTACAAGGACACTACTTTCATATCATCTATTCCCAACCGATAGCTTACAACGATACTCACCACCAAATCCTTCATACGCTCTATATCAACTTAATATGACACTTTAACCATTATCTATATATATCATACATTTCATATATGCACGACTTCATACTAGCAATCTGAACACACACACAATGGTACCAAAATTGTCCTACCAGGATACTCATTCAATTATCTCAAGTCTACATAATATAGTTCATGCATCAACCCAACCCACTAGATAACTTTTTCCCCGCACAGTACCCACATTTTATACTCACAATCATTCCCCAACACCCATACTTAAATCTATGATTCCCTACTGCGCACCCCAACCCGTTGAACGTGTCAAACCGCCGCTGACATCTCGGGATCGCCTGGCGGTATATCAGACACCGTCGGGCGGCGCATTAGTGACTCCAGAACCATTCAGGTTCCCTCGCCTCTGCAGAAGTCTATTATTCCTAAATTTTCTCAATTCAACTTCTCATCCCAGTTCTGTTTCATGTATTCATACATTAACACACACTGTTCAATTTTATATAAACTGATCAAAGTTTCTTATTATCATATTGCCGGTTCATACACATCACATTAGCAATCGCACATACTCCATAGGAATCATGGGTTTGCACCCGACCCCATATCCATCAGATTCTCACACACCAATTCTTAATCACATCAATAATATATTATCTGTATCATACAAGTGCAACAATCCAAGCATATTCCAAAAACATCAAAAACAGGTCAAATTATGCAGCTCCAGTGCGCGCCTCCTGGCGGGTCCTCCATGGCCGCCAGGCGGTTCATCACAGAACCAAAAAAACGCTGTAAAAATGTTGCTTTGCTTGGCGGAGCACTCTTAGCCGCCAGGCGGTTCTGGTAATTTTGCCCAGAATTTACGAGTTTCACGCGAAAACGGTAAAACGCAACTATTAAGCCACAGAATCATTCCAGAACAAAAAAAAAAATATGAATAACACACATGAACAGCTTCCCTTACCTCTGATCCTCGCTCCAATTGCAATTAAAATGATTTGGTGCTTGTTGTCCAAAGCCTCATCTAAAGGTATCTTCTTCAACTCTCACTTTTTCTCTCTAACCCACGAAATTTCCAGTCTCACAACGTAATTAAGTGCTCTAAACCACTTAGGTTCACATTATTTTTTGTCTAGGATTTATCAAAGAACTCTCCTAAGGTAGTCTCAACCCTTCATCTCTTATTTTCTTTTAGTTATTAATTTTTATGAATTTCCTGGATCTCACATTATTAAAATATTTTATTAAAAAAAATTAAATTCATTAAATTTGAATTATGTTTTTAAAAAAAAATTCAAAAATGAAATAATTTGAATGTCATAAAAATTATAAAGTTGTCTTTCCGTAAGATTTTTTTTCAAACTATAACTATTTTAGGAAACACTATTATAATGATTTATTCTTTTTGTTTTCTTTCCTTTCTTTTAGTTTTATTTGTTTTTTTTTTTTCATTCAAGTTTTAGTAAGAATATACTGGCCATGAACAATGTAAAAAAACAGTTCATTATCCAACCATTAGAAATCATTGTGGGCATTTTTAGATACTATTATAAAAAAAAGTCAATGAACTTATTATACTTATTGCTCTTGATTTGGATAATATGTAAAATTATTTTACATTATAAATATATAATATATTTTCTCATTTTATTAAAATCATTGTGGTAATTTATTTTTCATGTTTTTCTCTTCCTCAATCTCTGTCTTCTACTTGGAGGATCTAGTTTTGTAGCCATTTCATTTTATGTTTTCAATGGTCTTTTTCTAATAGTCTAGCTCTTAATTAATTTCTTAACATTTAAAGATACGAGATTTGCATTGAATTATGTTTTGCATATTTATTAAAGATGTTAATCAAAAGAACGAGGTGCTTGCATTTAATGAATGTAATTGTTTTCTAGATTCTATCACTGTCATTAAATTTGTAATATAATACTTCCTATATTTTCATTATCAGATTATAAATACTTTCAAAATAATTAGAACATATTCAAATTTTAAAATTTAATTAAATTTATTTATAATTATTACAATAAAAATTTACATTCACAATCCATTACTGTTAAACATAAAAAAAAAATGGTTAACTATGCTATATGGTAAAAGATATATATACACAAAATCCATAAACATATAATCTAATTTAAGAAGTTGCTTTCTACATGTATGCTTACACGAAAGATGTACTTTTAATATATTATGCGCAATTTTATAAAATTAAATTCACTATAATTGTTATTTTTTACTGAGTTACTGTTAAGAAATAAATTGTTCATACCTAATATAACTAAATTGAACTTTGTGGATCGTTATTATTTATTTGTAAATAAAAATCATGATAAATTTTTTTAAAAATAATATATTTTTAACTAATAGACAGGTGTAAGTCTCTTTATTTCTGTCTAATGTTTAAGGGCTACCCTTATTTGTTGGGTCTAAGGCTGGTTTATGGGGTGTCTAAAACTCCCTAAACCAGTCTAACACTCTCATTTGCTGTCACTTTTCAGAAATCAGCTTCCCTCACTCTCTTTTAGAACTGCAGCCGTACTCTGCTAGGGTTTGAGTCTCATCCGGTCTTCGAGTTAGCTCAACTCCATTTTCCAGTTCACGTAAGTTGGTTCTCTAATTGTACCTTCTTTGTTTCTAGCTCTGTTGTCGTGATTCTAGTTAGGGTTCACTTTGGTAACTCGTTCTGAATTTATTCCACTATGTTTTCAGCTCGTGAATCTACTTCCGGAGCTGTCATGCTCATTTGCTTAAGTGTCGAAGTGTTCTACTAGCTTTTTCCAGGTAAGGGAAGCTAGGGTTTGTTTTGTTTTGCATTTTTGTGATTGTGTGGTGTTTATGATGGAACAAATATGCATTGTTTGCTGTTTTGGATGAATCTCTGGCTTTGCATGCGTGGAACAGTGACGAGAACTGATATTCTTGCCCAAACGAGCTCGTCTCGCTTAGGCAAGAATAACAAGAACTCACCCTGGTTCTGCTCGAGCATCTCGCTCAGGCGGAGAGCCCTTGTTTTGAGTGACAAACCATCTCACTCAAGCGAGAACTCGTGGGGAACCCTGTGTTTTCTACTCGAGTCATAGCTCAGGCGAGGGACTTTTGTTTGAGCGAAGGGTGACCTCGCTCAGGCGAGAAGGTCTTGCTCAGGCGAGAAGGTCTCGCCCAAGCGAGAGCTAGCAAAGTGTCACTGTAACGCACTTGCCCAGGCGAGGGAGCCTAGCTTAAGCGAGACAGTCCCTGTCGCTTGGGTGAAGGCCTCTAGCCTAAGCGAGGACAGTGTAGGTTTTGTGTTTTGCTCTCCGAAATTAGTTTGTGGCTGGTTATTTATCTTGAAAATGCATGAGGTATGTGAATATGCATGTAATACCTGACTGTATGGGCTGGAATTGATGAGTTTGGTATGATCTTTTGTATGGAACATGATTGGATGGTTGGTTATATATATTGGCATGAGATTGGTATGTATAATGACTTTATTTTGGTTGGTGAGACATGATTTTGGTATGGGTTAGGACGTAATTCCATGAATCTCTAAGTGAGATCTCATGATGGTGCCTTATGGTCAAGACGTAATTTCATGATGGTTTCATGGTGGTGCCTCCTGGTCAAGACGTAATTCCATAAACCATGTTAGTGGGAGCTCATGGTGGGGCCTCATGGTTAGGACGTAATTCCATGAAGGTTTCGTGGTGGTGCCTTATTATATAATTTAGTAAGGATTCAAGTAAGGATTGCATCCTGAAACTCTAAAGAGTTAGTTAGTCTCACGTAGAGCGTACTAACTCAAGTGGTGAGAGTAACAGGAGACCCTAGTCTTTGGCAGGATAATGACCTTAGATGTTTGAAGGCTAACCTTGTGTGTCGTAGGGTGAAACCCATTGACAATTGGCTCTTAGAGTAGTAAAGGCCACCATAAGTGCAAGTATCCAGTGAATCCGACTAATTATATGTATCCGGATAATTGAGTCTTAGTGTCTTGTTTATTGGTCATCACATGCTTGGTTGGTTTATGTATCTTGACTTTTAAGTTGCATGCTCAATTGTATGATAAACCTTTTTCACTCTGTCTTACCCTTTTTGCTTGCTTGTGTGTTTGTGTGTGGTTTTTCTCCTTTTGCGATGATCATCAATTTATTGATATGAGCAGATGTGAGAACTCCTCAAAATCATTAGAGTGATGGAGATTCCGCTGCGTAGCTTGTCTTGGATTGGATCCTCTTATTTCCGAGTTCTCTTTTAGGAATATAGTCCATGTATTGCTCTTTGAGCATTTATTTTGAATATTGTTGAACTATTATTCTGTCTTGTTAATGACATCATGGTGTGTCTCAATTTTCTGTTTCAAGTATTTTGGATAACTATAAGGAGTGACATTTTCACTCCATGACAATGCCCTTTTATGATTATGTATGATGTTTCATTTAATTATGTTATTATTTAAATGGGACGTTACAACATGTATATTAAAATATGACTAAATTAATATAATCCAAATTAAAATTTAAAATTTAAAATTTTAAGATATTAGATTCTAAATCATAAAGATTCGCACTAATTTTATAAACTGATATTAGTTTGTTTACGGGACAAGGCAAGCCACATAAATATATAAACTCAGTATTATGGTTCATCAAATTTTCTTTGATAAACTACTTCTTTTTTTCCAGTGTCTAGTAACTATATTTCAAGAGCTTCTCTGATAAAGTTTGAAGTTTTATTTAATTATTATTGCGATTTTTTTAAAAAAAAAAATGCTGTTACTTTTTTTTTTCTTTTACTTTTATTCGTCCTTTTTCACTCAAATATTATCAGAATGTAATCACTATTAATGATTAATCAATGAATAAAAAAATTACATTATCAATTAATAATCTTTTGTCAAAAAGGTATATATTTAATATTAATAAATGGAGCATTCTAATGCGATTTATAATCATTCATGAACACAATATTATTTTAATGTGAATTTATAACGAGTTAATTGAATATAATTACTTATAAAATGAAATATTATAATTCTCTTTAAAAGTTTACCCTATTCAGTCCTCTATAATTACTACCCCTACTAAATTGGCCTCCCAACATAATTTAATAATAGGATTCCAGCATTATATCAATCAACGATCAATCATTATTGATATAAGACAACAACAACAAAAAAAAGTCAATACTAACAATGTAAAATTATGATATAATTACATACATAATTTATTTGGTAACATTTTTATTATCACTATAAATCTTTATTATTCTTTTGTGGGTAGGTATTAAAAACTAAACTGATAAAAAAGGTAATTGAGAATCGATTCTAAAAATGTGATAACATCAGAAATTAGTATTTTTCTTTAACCTATTTCAAAACCAAACCAAACTTCAAAATATATTTTAAATATTATACCCTAATTACCATACCAAACCTTTAGACATATATTTATAAACAGGACGTATAACGTGTTTGGAAAAACATATCTTTTGTTTAGTTTATCTCTTGTAATTGATTTTTTCATGCTTGAACTCATGTTTTGCCACTTCTTTTAGTATTATCGAATTTTCTCCGAATAATAAGCATTAATAATTCATTCTTTACTTCATGATATAAATCATTTCTTCTTCTTTTTTAGTTTTTTTTTTATAAAAATAGTTTGGTATATAAATGAAACACTTGGCTTAAACAACCTATATACAAAGATAAGATAAACAACAAAAAAACAAAAAAACAAAAACATACCATAACATAGTCTCTTAGCCAAAGAGATTAACTTTAGATTCTTAGCCGGAAAAACTTTATAATAAAACATGTTAAAGATATTACATTAATTAGAGATAAATCATATAAGTGAGTAGTGCAATATCATTTTACAAAGTCAATTTTATAAGATTGAGTTATACTTAAAATCTACTTTGTAATATAATATCAGAGTTTATCAATGGCCTATTGTAGCAAGATTAATTGGATCTATTGTGTCATTCTTATTAAGTCCCTCTTTGTTCACCTTCTCGATGTCTTTGGTGTGAATACTCAATGTCCTTAATGTGAAAGTGTGTCACATCGATTAGAGATATGACCAAATTATAATATGTGCAAATCTCGCCTTAGTAAGTCAATTTTGTAGAATTGAATTAAGTTTCATATTTACTTCCTAATAAAATAACATTGTCAACTCAAATATACGCTATAAACAAGCTTCTTGGTACCCTACAAAAGATATTCCTTGCATAACCTCTATCAATAGCAACAACGACTTTGAATTTAACAACAAAATCTCTTACAAACCTTCATGTGATAACTTAAGCATCACTCAACTTGTAACTTGTTTTGACAACTTATGGGAGATTTGACGATCTATATATCATCGTTGTGCTTTGACATCCAAACTTTAGATGATACATTTCTAGATCCACCCTTCTATAAGTTACATCCTTTAAGCTAAAGCTATATGAAAATGGCAAATGATACCATGGCAAAAATCTTAGCTTCATAATTGCCCCTGTTATGTGGCTTATGGACTACATTAAAAGAAAAAGGACAAAGAGATGCCTTGTCGCAATTTTGATATGACAAATAAGCAATTTTGATATGACAAATAAATTTGAAGATACCTATACAAACATAACTATAGAAACAAGCATGATTCATCTATTGCAATGTACCTTGAATAGAAAAAAGGGTATCAATGGGTAACCTTTAAGTAGTTAACTGCACAAAATGAATGTGAAGTTACTACAACCTTCTAGATTCCTTTGACTTCCTAGAAATAAGAATATTAAACTTTCAAAGACGTAGTGATACAATTTTACTAGTAATGTCCTAGGGTTCAAATAAACATTAGAGATTAATCACAACGAACAACTTACGCTTTACTTCACAATTAAGATACCCTATTTCATTTTTAGTGTCCTCCCACTTCCACTATTTCTATACCAATATCTTACATAAGGTATTATTATCAGCTAGATGTTGAATCCTTATAACTTTCCTACCTTGCTTGGATTTTCACCATCTTCATAATTTAAACCTCTACCTTAAATGCATTACTACATTTATTGCCTTTCACTTATATACATCCTTGAAACCTTAGGTAGCCATGGTTGTTACTTCTTTGTAACCCTCTCAACTCTTTAACCTTCGTACTTTAAGGGAGATAATATACATGCCTTTGACCTTAAGCACCAATCTAAATAAGAAAATATCGCAGTTAGGATTTTATAGGTGATTCATGCACAAACCTTCATTTGTGCCTAACAAAAATTTATTCTCCATTTACCTTCACAAATATAAATACAATCTCATTTATATGATTCCAAATACCCCAAACAATTTCTACCTAGACAATATGCTTTATTATGTCCCCTTTAAAATTGTAACAAAATTCACTTTCATTTTTGACGACTAAACACTACCATAAAATATATCACAAATTTTGACATTTTTTTTTAATTTTCTATTAAATTTTTCAAAATTCAAAAAAATTATGTATTCAATTACTTTTCAATAATTATATAATAAATAAATTACCTATTTTATTTAAAATTATTTAATAATAATAATAATAATGATAATAATAATAATTATTATAAATTTATCTTATAGTTAAAATGTATAATATAACAAGTTAACCTTTATCACTTATTTCAATAAAACTAGATATACAAATGCATCACAAGTAGGATAGCCACCCAACCTCTCACTATCATCTATAACAAGTCATATAACCATTAAAAATAAAGGAAATATAAGAAAAAAGTGGGGTGATGGAGTCAAACATATATGTCAATTTCAACATAATGTATCTGACATAATGTCAAATTAGTTTACTGAGTCTAGAAATATCACAACACATATGTCAATTTGAACATATTGTATCTAACAAAATAGAATGTCAAACTCCATGAAAACTACTATCAAGTGAAGATTCTTCCCGTGATGTTGGCATTGCCTTGTCCACTTTCGTCTTATGAAATTAAAATCATATCACTTTATTATAATTATAAAATATACACAAGATACTAAGTTATATTCAAACATTTAACAATATAATTTTATTTAACATGTAAAATATGATCTACTTATAACTACATTTTTTGTACTACCAAACATGACACCCAATTCAGGAGGAATATGTCCTTCCTTCATTTGGATGTATGCAAGTATGACACTTTTTAATGTCTTCACATTTTCTTCAGAGGTTGCTAACTTTTCCCACAAACTAATAACTTCCCTTTTCAATTAAGAGCTTTCGACCAAATCAATATTTGTGTAGTTACACCATACACTATTAAATCTTGTGGTGGACTAAAATGCATCACTACGAAGATCTCTTAATCCCAGGAAATGTACACATTAAGAATGGTCAATTTCCAACACTTTACTAACATAATCATTAGTTGGAATTTTAGTAAAATTGAAACTTTGATTCATTTCTTATGTCATTTTTTTCTTCTAAGTAAAAAAGTATTCTTCTGTTAATTAATTTATTAATCATGCTTAACAACAAAAATGTTAATATGCATATGCTATTTAATAAAAAAATACACATAATGCATATGGTGTATATTACAATCACTATTTGATTTGTACAAACAAAGTAAAACTTTCATAATGACAATAGTCTTCACAAACCCTAGGAATCTAAACCAACAAAAAGAATGGAAGATGACCAATCTAAAAACCAATTCTTTTGGTAACCAAAACCTAAGTAGCTAATGTTAATGACCAATTTAGAGACCAATTCATAATAGAAACTATTTTAGTTACCAATTATAATTTTTTGAAACTAGTTTAGTTATCAATAATTTTTAGTTTGTAAATTAGTATCTAAATTGACTAATTATTTTTGGTCACTAAATTTGATCATTATTTAAGGTTTTTCTTGTAGTGTACAATAGGACTTTAGAATATTAGGAGTCAAAGTTATTGTCTCATTGTACATTACCTTACTTGATGCATTGGAGGTGGTTGGGGGAGAAACAATGTTAACCATTTCTATTATCAACCTTTGATGCATGTAGGTAGTAATCTATCATTTACTTATAATTCAATATCTTAGGTATATGGGCGTAATGATTATTGAACATATAATTCATTATCTTAGGTGACTGTGGAGCAAAGATAAAAAAATGTAAGGATTTGTTGAGCCTCAAGCCATTCAAAAAGATGAGAACACAAAGGTCCAAATCCGACAATATATGCAAATATGCAACATTCTAGGATTGATCTTACTGAGTGTAATATTCTTTTTAAGTATTGGTAATTATTGAAAATTGGATAGAGGTAACACCTTCTATCATGTTATGAATTGTATCATACTTTGAACACTCATATATAATGTTGTATCATTATTTGAAGCCTTTAATGATCCATCACCTATATCATAGAAGGACATGACCCAAATAAGACAATAGTGGGGAAGCTTTCTCCTCCAGCATGTATAACTTAGGTTATTTGTTTAGTTTATTTTTTAGATTAGATTACCCTTTTTATTAAAGACAATGATTTAGGATTTATTTTGAGGTTAAATAATTTTAGGAAATGTACATTCTGTTATGGAAATGTTCTATTTGAAGTGTATATCTTATTTTGGACAATTTCTGATTTACAGGTTTTGGTTACATGCCAAAACCAATTTAATTTTAGAAAAAAAATATAAAGATTTATATTAGACTATGCATTATCTAACATAAATATGAGTTTTTTTTTTCCTTCAATGAGTTTCAAATTTATGTCGGAGTGTGTATCTCTGATGTAAATTTACATTGGGGGTGCTATTATAGTCCGACTAAAATTTATGTCGGAGCTATTGTAGTTTGACGTAAATTTAAGTCGATGAATTAACCTTAATATAAATTTATGTCACCTGTTTTAATGTCGAACCTAAAACGAACATAAAGTATAGAATAATATACATAAAAAGCCTTCATGGTTTTCAAAAAACGAAATATGCTTCACAAATGATTTATTGATTTATTAACTACAACCAATAAGAAGCCTTTTGTTCCCTAGTGCTATAAAAACACATTCTAATAAAATTATTATAAGATTTTGATACTAATAGAAACTTTACAACTCTACATCCCAAAAGTACGCATGATGCTTGCTCCATACAAGCACTTTGAAGACGAAAACACCAAAATGGTGCAATTTTGTTTTCAAAATTATCAAAATGGTACAATTTTAAAAATTGAGAAGTCGTGCTAGCTTAATATGACTTCATTGTGAAGAAGTCATATCAACTTAATACGACTTTGACTTACTAAAGTGAAGTTGTGCCAAGTTGGCACGACTCTAGTTAAACTAAAAAAATACAATGAATTGACTTCGTAGCTAGTTGGTACAACTTCAATTTATAGCACAATGTACTGAAGTCACCAAGCTGACACGACTTCAATTAAAATTAAAAAAAAATAACACATTAAAGTTATACCAAGTTGACACAAATTTTTCATAATGAAGTCATACCAAATTGGTACAACTTACTCACTTTTGTATTTTGTTTTTAAATTTGCAACATTTGGGTAAATTTGAAAAAAAAAATCACCATTTTTATACTTTTTCCGCAATCAACCTATATATATGTACATTTTTTATTGGCCACGAATATGATCTTTAAGCATCATTGTGTATATAGGCTGTAAAAAAACATATCACAAAAAATTAATTCATTTTGGATTTCTTCTAATTATGATGACATTAGAATATACTTGTCATTTGCTTATAAGGATATTAGGATTTTGTTAGTGTGTTCATTCTTTTTTATTGCCCTATTTTAATATTTCAATAACAATGAAAAATATACATCCTTCTACCAATTCCCCCTTTCTCTTTTCCCTCCCTCTAGAATTTTTTTTTCTTTTTAGAAGAAATATTATGGTTTACTTTAGTAAATATCTACATGCCTATGACAAAAAAAAATAATTTTATCTTGTGTATCACATAATCTATCATTCAACTAACTAACCATTTTTGGATAACTTTCAAGTTAAATCATGTTATTAATTAAAATTCAACAAGCATCTATCTTGGTATTGTTAGGATCGAGCGCTTTCCACTTGGCCAAAACGGTCCACTTGGCCTCTGCCACAGGACAATTGATGCCACATGCAATAATCTCCCCCTCAGCAATTGTCCTACCAGGAATCCCACTTGGATTGTGACTTGGCCCACCTAGCCTCCACCACGGGATAATTGTGCAACCCACAACAACTGTTGGGAAAAACCCCCGTGAGAATCATTTTATTGATAAAGAAATAAAATAAACACAAGAAAACACATAGACAACTCTCCGATGCCCTTTGACTCCGAGTACATCCACACTCTCCAAAGCAATAATTTAACCCAAACCTTACAACACTCTTATTACAAGAGTGTAAGAAATAAGAAAAGTCAAATACAAGCTTGAAAAGTCTTAGACTCAGGACAAGGAACATCATGGACTTAGAGTCCATTATATAGTCACTAACATCCACCCCTTGGTTGTCTAGGTGATGTAGGACTTTTCAAGACATGTTATTTTCATCAACCCAACATTCTCCACCCTGATGAAAATACACACATCTTCATTGTCTATACCAGCAATCATTTTCAAGTCGTCCCAAGAATTTCCACTTGGAATCAAACTATCCCAAGAATTTTCACTCGAAATCAAACCATCCCAAGAATTTCCACTTGGAATTAAACCATTCAAAGAATTTTCACTTAGAATCAAACCATCCCAAAAATTTCCACTTGGAATCAAACCATCCCAAAAATTTTCACTTGGAATTAAACCATCCCAAGAATTTCCACTTGGAATCAAACCATTCCAAGAATTTCCACTTCGAATTAAGTCATTCCAAGAATTTTCATGCATACTGCATCAATGCTAACCAATGTCCGTGTATAATCACCACACACCTTGCATAAATATTAGCCAATGCTTGTGCGTAAACACCATAACCTTTTGTTGGAACCAAGCCACAACCCACGACGCAAAACCACCGAACATTGCGAAAAGCCACAGGTCGAACATCTGCACTTCGCAGCCATCGTGCCATTTGACTCCCTCGCTCGAGACGCAACACCTGTCGACGTAACACCTCCATTGACTCTTGTCAAAGTAGATCTGTAAACCAGAGAGCACTTCCTCCACGCACATGCCACAAATCGTGACTCACACAAATAAGATCTCCATAGTAGATCACTCACCAGGCCATGCGAGCACCAACTACAACATCCTTCGCAAATTCAGGAGCATCTCCCCATAAGAAAACTCCACTGTAGATCCAACACGATTCACAGTCCTTGCACCTCCATGAACCCAGTTATAGATTCACCTCATCAACACAACACTAACAATGATCCTTCCATCAAATTTCTCATTGCAACTTCAACAACCAAGGATGATTCTCCAACAACAAGGAATTAATCTTTTCTTATGTGGAAGATCAGACTTCATTGCAACCACAAAGCATACTAAGAAAAAATCCCACCGAACCATAGCTCTTGATACCACTGTTAGGAAAAACCTCCGAGAATCATTTTATTGATAGAGAAATGAAATAAACACAAGAAAACACATAGACAACTCTCTAATGCCCTTTGACCCCGAGTACATCCACACTCTCCAAAGCAATAATTTAACCCAAACCTTACAACGCTCTTATTACAAGAGTATAAGAAATAAGAAAAGTCAAATACAAGCTTGAAGTGTCTTTGACTTGGGGCAATGAACATCATGGACTTAGAGTCCATTATATAGTCACTAACACCCACCCCTTGGTTGTCCTAAGCGATGTGGGACTTTTCAAGACATGTTATTTTCATTAGGCCAACATGTATAAATAAGGCCAAGCTTATAAATCATCTTCTTAGCCTCATAAAATGAAGTAGGAAATTTATCATGTTCGAATTATCCATTAATAACTCTAAAATAATTGTCATAGTCTTGTCAGTCATACCACAAAAGCATTTTGTATGATACAACTTTTATAGAAAAGACAACTTTGAGTACTTTTGACATCCTGCATACAACTCTTCGTCACAATATTTAAGCAACTCATCATATTCATCAGAAGGTCCATCATATGCAAATTCAGAACATCCCTCGTATACATCAAAACCCACATCATGTTGTTTATTCATCATAAATACATCAAAACCCACATCATATTGTTTATTCATCATAAATACATCATTTAACATATCTATCACTTGATTTTCATTTTGTAATTGCACAATTCATATTTTTGTGTCTCTTGATTTCATTGTGTCATGTGTTTCCCAATGCCAAATCTAGAGTTTGTGATTTTTGGAAATTGCTTACAAATCAAGTGATCAAACAAATCTCTTGTTTCCATTTATTATAGTGGCATCTAGGACGTGTAGAGCTGTCAAAATGGGCAACCCACCACGGGTTGATCACTTAGTGAGTCAACCTAATCCAACTCACTTATTAGCGAGCCAAAAAAATTCCAACCCGACCCGGCCCGGCCCACTACAGGTTGGTAGGTTAAACAGGGTGGCTCACGGGCTCACTGAATTAAAAAAATACAATTTTTTTATTTTTTGTTTGAGTCAAAATTAGATTATAATTTTAATTAAAATCTAAATAAACTTTAATACAATCCAAATACAAACCAAAATCACAAAAATACAAATTATCTATGTGTTGACTAAAAAAAAACCTAACATGACCAAAATACAAAGACCAACTTAACAAAAAATACTTGTGCGACCCTTTGTTTGCGGATTGGTGAGCCAACCCGGCTCACTACGGGTTCACTCCGGGTGAGTCAGGTTCTAGATGAACTGGATTAAAAATCAACCTCTATTAAAATTTGTAAAAAAAATTTAACCCAACCCGATCCGAACTCGTGATAAGCCGGATTCACTCGCGAGTTCCTATTTTGACATCTCTGGGACATGGACACTTCCATGTAGACATTTTCTCTTTTTAAAAGAAATATTATGGTTTTCTTTCGTAAATATGTACGTGCCTATGATAAAAATAAAAAATCTAATTTTATCTAATATACACCATCTGTCATTCAACTAGCTAACTGTTTTTGGATAACTTTTAAGTTATATCATGTTATCCAGATATTGATCATGGTATAAATACGTTGCCCTAATACAAAACAATTTATTGGTTTATTATTTATGACTTATAGCAGTTAGCTTGGCACGACCATGATTTTGAAGAATTATATTGCAATCACGTGTTGACTTCTGGTTAATGTCCTTATAAGATATAAAGAAGTATCATTAAGATAATTTCAACAACTTACAAATGATATTGACATAAACTTTTTTGAATGTGCTACGTTTATTTCAATTTTTTTATACAGATTTTTTATTATTTTTTTCCAACAGTAAATATCTAATTATCTGTATAGAGTAGGGACCTAATAATTTCTGAAAAAGTCAACTAATATCCAACCATAAAATCCTTATACAAGCTGAAAAATATTTTAATTATATGTGATACCATAAGATAGTACATATGTTGAATATACCATATACAAAAATCGATTATGAGTGCTTAGTTTGCTGAGATATATAGAATTAAAATTGATGTCACTGTCTTTTAAAACTTATCTTAAATTTAGATGACGTACCACTTTCTTCATATTTAAGCATTGCATAACAGAAAGAGTGTGCAACCTTATATATATATTTGACCACTGCACGAATTTGTTTAGATGCCCAACAACAGAGGTCTGAAGACGAAATTTCTAGGTATTATTTCATGATTAAAGATAACTAAGCATGTTTTCAAACACATAAAATAATATTAAAAGTTAAGAAAAATAAATTATAAATAGTACATGGTTCAATGTAAGCTCCAAATTAAAATAACCCAAAGTTAGGAGCATAAATAGGTTACACTCTTCGGAGGAGTTTTTGTCTTGAGATGTTTTCAATTGAACTTTCTACCACCAATAGATTTATAATTTTCGTCTTTTAATTTTTTATTATACAATTTAAATCTTATATATAATTTTTTAACAATAGTAATTTTAACTCCATTCTAAACCTTAAATCTTAATTTTTAAAATTGTGAGTAGAATGAAGAGTTCTTGCCCTTGGAGTCAAGAAACGTGATTATCAAGTTCTTTAGCTTCTTGTACATGCATATGATTGCGAAAGGGTTCATCATTTTCTTTCTGAGTCTACAAGCCAATATACATAATTGGTGGCATCAGTTAAAGTCAACTTAATGATTGAAGCATATAATTAATATATATACCATAATTATAAAAAAAAGGTAGTTATAAGATTGCTAAGCAATTCATCACATGGATATTCTATTTATCACAGAAGTAATATAATATTGAGAGAATCTTTTCTTCAATGAGATGATAATATTTTTAAGAATTTGAAATAACTCTCTTTCTATATATATATACATATTTAAAAAGTTACTTATATGTCCAAAAACATTATTGTCCCTTATGATTTTAGTCTAATTTAATATAAACAAATTTCTTCAAAACTTTTTCGTTCTTTTAAAGTTTCAAACATTGATAATTTATCAGAAGTCAGTTTGAAATTTTTTACCGATAATGTGTAGACTTCAAAAAGTAAGTAAAAACTTTAGGCAATGAATATTCTAAAGTTAATAGTAAGAGTTGAAAACATTTAATTATAAAATTTGAACGGTTAAATTATTTATTTGGTCCCAATTTTCGTATGTAAATTTGAATTTGGTCCCTCAATTTTTAAAAGTGTTAATTAGGTCCCTAATTTTGATAATTTGTTTTAATGAAGCCCCTTCCGTTGAAATGGCAGAAACGACGTGAAGAACACAATGACATGGAGATGTTAGACGGAACTAAATAGTGAAGTGGCACATTAAATGTGGTACACATGGAATTTTGAATGCTGTAATAAATAAATAATTTCGAAAAAAAGAAAAATGGTGTGCATTTAATATGTAATAAAACAGAATCAGCGTTTGTGTTAACCAGCAAATTGGGGATTATTCTAGGGTTTGCGTTCGTAGCTGAAATTGGAGGAAGGAGGGGTTTGCAGAAGAATCACGAGGGTGTGGGATCACATTACTGGAAAGTTGGCGTTCGAACAACTGAAATCAGAGTGTTCTTAGTGGAATTGCGATCTCAGTGGAAGCAGAGGATTGTCAGGTGAGTTATGCATTTGAGCTCGGATGAGGATGATTGGGAGGAATTAGAAAGAACTGATTTGGAGAGGAGTTTTGGTGCTGCTATTGTATTTGTCAGATCCAGGATCAACGATAATAGTCTCAATAATGAAGTGAAGATGAAACTTCATGGTTATTACCAAATTGCTACACAAAGTCCTTGCCACGAACCCTAGCCATTGACACTGAAGTTCTCTTCTGCTCGAGCAAAATGGTAGTTGATTAATGATTACCCTGCTTATTTATTTCATAATATTTATGTTTATTTTTTAAAAAATAGAATCTTTTCCCTCTTGCTCTAGTTTTTGTCTCCATTAGATTCTTTGATGTGTTTAACCGAGTCATTTCTTTAAGGACTGCATGGCAAAAAGTTGGGATTATGAGTCCAGAGTAGGCAATGGAGCAATATATCAGACTTTTATCAGAAAGCATTCCCTGTTGGATTGAAGAAAAACCTTATGTAAATGTATTTAATTTGGTTTCTTTTTGTTTTGTTGGACTTAAATGCACACCATTTTTCTTTTTTTCGAAATTATTTATTTATTACAGCATTCATTCAAAATTCCATGTGTACCACATTTAATGTGTCACTTCACTGTTCAGTTCTGTCTAACCTCTCTATGTCACTGTGCTCTTAACGCCGTTTCTGCTATTTTAACGGAAGGGGCTTCATTGAAACAAATTATCAAAATTAGGGACCTAGTTAATATTTTTAAAAATTAAGGGACCAAATTCAAATTTACATACGAAAATTGGAATCAAATGAATAATTTAACCGATTTGAACTATAAAGTATTAATTTATAACATGTTTTTTTTTTTAATATGAAAGTATGCTATTATAAAAGTTGATGTTAAGATAACTCTTGATAGCATCGTATCCAAGACCGTATATATAACTATACATATAACTGTGGTGAAAATGATGACTTTTCCATTATAAGTAAGATTGATTAACTCTTTCATTAAGATGATATAAATTATAATATAAATAAAATGGAAATCTCATCTTAGAAACTATTTTATTTTTATGATTTTTATTAAATTAAATTACATGTAATAGATTTACGTAGTGAGGGTACTTAAGGATGGATGCATTGAGTGCATGAGAAGAAAGAAAGAAGTGAAGAAAGAAAAGAGAAGTTATGTAATTGTGGAAAAGACAATAGTGAGTTATGGGACAAAGGTAGATGGGGTCCACTGATGTGTCTGCAGAAAATGATTTTGTGACCAAACCAACTTGCCAACCAAAAACAACAAATCCAGCTTCGGTTTGGCCCTACTTCGAACAAACCAACAAAAACAACGTAACACACACTTGCTCGATACCCATTTCAACTTTAATCTTAATGGATCGAATTTTCAATTACTTGGATTTGGGCTGAACACCCAAGCCCAATAACTCCTCAATGTCTGAACGTTACCATGTCCACGTCGATAAATATTTTGATTCCCAGAAAAGACCTAATGTTTTTAGAAGGATGAAGAAAATATCTGTCTGATGAGAAAGATGAAGGATAAAGTAGTAAATGGATGATG
>Ga0214545_1005295_pt1 | contig 23441 bp, 17 predicted proteins | sample CNSS4metaG_FD_160064 | JGI IMG/M metagenome (GOLD analysis project Ga0214545, IMG submission 160064) | Root nodule microbial communities from cowpea collected in UCLA plant growth center, Los Angeles, California, USA - CNSS4 | ecosystem: Host-associated > Plants > Roots > Nodule | place: USA...
GGACAATATTACGTGCACAAGATCTCTGGATTCAGAATTCTCGCAAATGAAACAAGTAACCCCCCATCTGTTTTCAAACCCACATTTATAGTCCACGATCCCAAACGACGAAAATCTTCCCGCCAAAGTAATACCCCAGACCAATTAACACCATCATCATGAAGGATATGACGCTTCAAAACGACGGCGCCAAAACTTTTTCGATTTGACCAACTGACACCCCTTCACCTACCTTCTGACAGTTACAACTTCTTAGCCTTAACACTATTCACCACACTTAAAGGCTTGGGGACTGGTGTATCACACCTAGCCGGTTCCGCTAGCATATTAACACATATCACCCTTCACCGACAACTCATATCGGATAAGGCTGGGGGACTAGTGTATCACACCTAGCCAAACTCGACCAAATAAGCAAACAATGTACACATCAAGGCAGCCAAGTATCCGGCCTAGGCCGACTTAACCTAACTTATACCAGTCTTGACCTAAACTAAACATCTAAAGGGACAACCTACACCAGCATAAGCCATCAAGACAAATAGCCGGCCTAGACCGACTACTCCATCATATCCACTAAGTTTAGAACCTAGGCCGACCACTCTAATGAACTCAACATAATGGAAGCGTCCGCGCCCAATAAACCTTAAGGGCCTGGGTTAGGGCCCTAGCCCACTCACAAGCCCCACCTAGAGCCCAAGTCAAGGCCCAGCCCATGGAATGGTCAAACATCATTAATGCTCTATAAATACACGTGGACCCATCATTTAAAGGTACGCATTCATTAATCATTGATTTGACTCTTTGAGAACTTTGACTTACTTGAGCTTAGGAGATTCTTCTGCAGGTAACCCCTCCTGGGTTCAAGCTGACATGTGTCGATCAGAGAGAGAGACCAACTGAAGAGATAGCAGACTACTTGGTAAGGTAAAACTTGTGCCTAACTTATCTTATTTGTTTTGCAGGAACATTAGCAATCCATGAATGCAAAATAAAAATAGAAGAAGAATAGAGAGAAAGAAAGGAAACGAAATTAGGCCCCCCTAAGGGTTCCAAAACTTCAAAGTCCCGAACTTTTTTCTCTGCTTCCCCCCTTGGTCTCTTTATATAGGACTTCGACTGCATTCGGGCTTTATTTGTTCTGTTGCTGAAATATTTTATTTTTATTTAATTAATTAGCAACTTAATATCTGTCCAATTTCCAAATTTGTCCCTCTTATTTAACCATTTTTACAATATTGACTAGAGTTTGACCAAAGTTTGACCAGAGTCTGACCAGTTGACATGTTGACCAATTTGATTGTGCAATTTGAAGCTAACACGTGGCAATGCATTTACTCTCTCCAGAATTAGGGTTTCACTCTCACACTTTGGCTGTAGAGAGGTGCAACGACGGCTTGTGGCTCACGGTGTAGAGGCGGTGGTGGTGTTGCATCATAGTGCGTGAAAGTTGTTGTTGGCGTTGATGATGGTGGGCACGACTGTTGTAGGTTGTGCGTGGATCTGGATTGCGTTTTGCTGTTGCTCCGTTGTGGTTTCATGGTGCTGCATGGTGCAAGGCTGTTGCTGGATGAAGGTGCCTGGGGTTTGAGGGAAGAAGATGATGATGATGATGTGGCACTACTTCATTGGCTAAATTTTGATTTGTTGGATCATGACACATGTCATTCTCTGATTGGTTAGTTTAATAAGTGGAGGATTGCCACATGGCATGATCTGAGTGAGTTGGGTTTAAGTGGTAGGAGGGGTGTAAATAGACATATTAGGGGGTGCAAAAAAAGGTTTTTGGTGAGACCCATTTAGAAAGAGGAGAGTGTATAAGTAAAAACTAGGGTGCATAAGTGATTTTTCTAGAACTTGCTAATTTCAACCTTATTTAAAGGTGTTCTGTAACTTCAATCAATTTATTTTCCCACCTTGAATGAGCTTAATCTTAACTTCAGCTGCATCAACAAACGTTAAAATATCCAAAAATAATTTATGCAGCTAAAAATCACTTTTTAAGACATTTTTATCACACAAGCTCAAATAGCCTAATTATTAGAACTGTCAATTAAATCACTCTTTAAGCATACAAATTCAATTAAATACCCAGAATTAAACACTGAATGAGGGTAAAATTACGCACTCATCAACGAGTCCCTTCAAATCTTCATTGAAAAAGACAATGTCTGGAGTCTTCGTAGATCGTTCTATCTTAGCAGTTGTCATGATACTTCTTACATACCTTTTCCTGGACGAGTGTTTCATACCTCCTCCTGAAAAACTTTCAGCGATCGTGTTAAAATATCCCAAGATAGGAACCTTATGAGGCTTGGTTACCGAGGGTTGTCTTGTTTGTTCCCCATCCTTCACAATCCTGACATATTTCTTCAATAAACCCCTGATCGACAATGTTGCTAGTTGATCAACCAATGTATGCCAATTGTCGGTATCATGCCCCACTGCCAGATGAAACTTGCACCAGGCGTTCGGTCGTAGATCGAGGACACTGCTGGTAATGTTGGGACGATGCAAGTGCTTATATACTTCCTCGTCTTTTAGTATTTCAAATAAAGCAGTGTTAAAACTTGGCATCCTGCGTATTCTTTCTCCTTTGTAATCTTCTCCTCTCTTTTATGCCACGCATGGAATGAATTTTTGGTTTGATCTCCCCCTGGGAGGTGTCCTTTCTCATCGAAATGGCTTGACTTCCTTGTCGGTTTTTGAACTGGTTGTCAACCTCTTGTCCCCTACTCTTTTGTGCTTCATGGCGTCCTCGGTTTCTATATTAACTGCTGCTCTTTGCCTTATTTCAATTGAGGTCTTGGGTGGAAACTAATATAATGATTTGCTGAAAGAACTAGCATTAAGTCCCTTCACGAAGGCTTTCACCAACAAACCCTTATTAGGATCCACTATCTTCATGCTTACATTGTTGAAGCGATTGAGAAATTGTTTTAGAGATTCGTCTACATTATGCCTTACATCGAACATGTTGACCATCTCCAATGGCTTTACTTTGTTAGCCGAGAACCTCTCTAAGAAGGCTCATGAAAAATCAGCAAACAATTTGATTGATGCATTGGGCAATGTACTAAACTATTCCGAAGCTATCTCCGTCAGTGTCCCAACGAACATTTTGCACTGCACAACATCGGTTTTTCCCAATATTAGCATCTGTGCTTGAAAAAATTTTAAATGTAATTCTTGATCTGAGGTTCCCGTAAAAGGAGTAATCTTTGGTATCACGAAATTTTGGGGGATCGACAAGTCCATGATTTCCTTGGAAAGCAGATGCGTTTCGGCGACGTCGGCATTATTTTGAGTAAAGTGTCTATACCCCCATTGGGCGATTTGCTGTTGCATGTCCTCATTTGCTTTTTGTAGTTGCTCCTATTGACGAAGGGCTTCTTCCAATCGATGATGGGTATCCTCGGCCTCTTTCCGAAGTCTCTCTCTTTGAGTGTTTCCTCCCTCAACAGTTGTAGGCGTGCCTGGTTAGCCTCAGCTTTCAATTTGATTTCTTCATTTTGTTGTTGCAACTCTAAGATGCTCTGCATAATATGCTAACGTGTAGGTCCCTTCCAAGCTGTGTTTCGATTCATCTTTTCTTCTTGCTGACGTATTTCTTTGTTTATATTTGGTGGAGTTGGGATCGAGTTTTACCGAACCCCACGGCGGGCGACAATGTTCCGGTCAAAAAAGACGTAAAATAACCTTTAGCCAAAAAAAAAGAAAGAAGTATTTTAACCTCAGCTAGTGATTCACTTAGGCCAAAATAATTTCGTTCCTTGACCATGGGAGTAACCTTCTTATTTATAGGGTTTAAAATTGGTTACAACTATTACAAATATTTTTGATAATACTTCTAAAAGATAATCTACTAAATAACAATTGAAAAAGCTTCTTATAAAATCTTCTTAAATAATAACTAAGATGTATCATTTACAAAATCTAAACTAGGATATTCCCTTTACATAAGATTCTTCCAACATCAATCTTGGAGCGACATCCTCACCAATTCTACCGACAACTTCAATTTATCATTATTCCGCCCTCGAGTTTCTAGCGATGCCACTCTACATTTCTGCATATCGTTAGTCTTGTGTTGGCTTTATCACGACATAACGCTATATCTCTGCATGCCATCAATCTTACCTTGACTTTATGGCGACATAACTCTATATCTTTGTATGTCATCAATCTTACCTTGGCTTTATGGTGACATAACTCTATATCTTTGTATGTCATCAATCTTACATCGGTTTTATGGCGACATAACTCTATATCTCTATATGTCATCAATCTTACATCGGCTTTATGACAACATAACTCTATATCTCTATATGTCATCAATCTTACCTCGACTTTATGATGACATAATTTTATATCTCTACATGTCACCATGATATTTCTGGATAGGTACATTATCCAAGTAAAATAAATAAATAAATAAATAACATTTTCTTCTTTTCTAATATTAGAAAAATGCAAGCTGTAAAATATATGATATAAATTGTTCCTGCGAAGAACAAATAAGAGATGTCAGACACGAATATCACCTTACCTCAATCCACAATCTCTCTAGTAAGCTTTCTTCCAGCTTGCATATCTTATGTGTTGGTGTCCCGGCTTGGACCGATTTGGACCTGGGAGGGGTTACCTACGAAGGAGACTCCGACGCTCAGGTCAGCTAAGAATTCTCAGAAAGTCAAATCTTGTGATTAAGGGATTAATGAATGCGTACCTTTAATTCGTGGGGTCCATGCATATTTATAGATTAGTATTTATGTTTGGCCACGTCATGGGTTGGGCTTTTCATTGGGCCGCAAATGGGCTTGGGCCAAGCTTAGGCCCCACAGTTTGATTATTGCGGGTACCAATGGCCTGGTTAGTAGTGTTTTAGGTCTATCAAGTTCTCATTTGATTTTCTTAAGTTAGCGGCTTAGGTCGTTTACTCTTGCTTGTTCGACATACATGATGGTCGCTTGCGTCCTTGAGGGGTTATGTAGGCGAATCTCATGGTTGTAGTCAGGTTAGGCTGCCTAGGTGTAGTACACCAGTCCCCCCAGCCTGTACTGGTGTATCTATAGCGACAAAGGATGAGAAGTGTTAGTGTGTTTTGTTAGGCCGCCTAGGTGTAGTACACCAGTTCCCAGCCTTTAATAGTGGTGAACAATATTAAGGCTTAAAGTTTGGAAAGGTTGTGGTAGATGAAAAGGTGTATAGGGCAGGGGTCTAATAAAAAAGGGTTTTGTGCCGCCGTTTGGAGTTTTATGACTTTTTGAGTGCATTGTGACGTTTCGCATGCTTTGTGACTTTTGGCGAGAAGGAGTTGTGGCGTTTCGGATCGACGTTTATAAATGAGGGTGCTATTGAGAATGTGTTTTTGTTGGCTCATTTGTAAGAATTCTGAGATCAGTAATTTGCGTGCGTTAGAGTTGTCTGATTAGTTCTTTGTTCCTACTGCCATCTTTCTTACTTAAAAAGGTATGTCTAGTACTAGTGATAGTGTGTCGTTATCTACATCGAGTATTGGAAGTGGGCGGTCTAGAGAAGATATAGGTAGACAATATGATAAGGGGAGTGGTAGTCCCTTGGTTGGGACAGGACGAATCCATATGGAGACGATAATCGAAGTGAGGGAAGACCCTCTACAGGAGATAGCGGAGAGTAGTTGACCGGCAAAGACCGGTTATGAATGGGTTGTTGTTGATGTTCGAAACCAATCTTCGCTCTTCAGATGGTCAAGGCTGCTTAACTCATGGCTGAACTGTACTCCTGCCATAGGGAGGGACGTAAGCCGTGATATAGTGTCCCTGGAGCGGGTGAGCGTTGTTGAACGTGTCTGCCACAGTCAGGAAGGAGTGGCTGATAAATTTTTCTACATGTATATGTGTCATTTTTCACAATTACATGTGAGGCTACCGTTAGACGACTTCACCATGGGGGTACTCCGTCTATTGAATGTTGCTCCTACCCAACTACATCCGAACAACTAGGCATACTTGCAAGCTTTTTGCGTTCTTTGCCGCTCGTTATACCTGCAACCTTCTCCACATGCCTTTTTGTATTTCTACGACACAAGGCCACGACAACTAACAACTTGGTTATCTTTGGTGAGCAGGCCGAGTATAAGTAGGCTGGATACGTTTACCCAATCGTTCAAACATTTCAAAGATGAATTTTTCAAAGTGGTGGTGAAAGAGGGTGGGAGGCCGTATTTCTTCAATGATGATGGGAGTACTAAATTTCCTTTTAGTTGGACGGATAACCCATGGCGATATAAGGACATGAAGCCTGATGAGTTGTCGGTGGCGGTTAAGGAGGTGGTGGAGGTGCTGATGAAGTTTACTGATAGGTGGCCCACTAAGGGCTTAGTTAGGGTTTATAATTTGGTTCATCCGATTATTAGTATTGAAGGTATCTTTTTATAATTTCAAATGTTTTAATGTGTCTAAGTGAACTAACTGGCATTTGGTGTGAATAATGTAGGACATATGGCACAACTTGGGAAGAAGAATTTGACCCTTTTTCAGACACTAAGTAAGGAGAAGGCGGCGAGGGAAAAGGCTGTTGGGAGCACTGAAGTTCCGAATTTGCAAGAATCCCTCATGGAAGTACACGTGCACGGGGGTAGCAAGAGGAAAGCAGAGTTGTCGGTGTAACATCCCTGGCTCGCCCAGACCATGTCAGGTTACTACAGCCCGATGCACCCCAACCCCTCACCCTTCTCCGTCCATTCACACTGGGTGGGTTGTTGCCAGTGGGGATCGAACCCCTAACCTGACCTTTAACACCTCTGGCTCACCAGCAGATGCTACCATTTTTGTTTACATCAATTCTAGGCTGTAACAACTGGTGGCATCTCTCAGTGATTGAGGGGTGTTAAAGCTCAGGTCTGGGGTTCGATCCTCCCTAGGAATAACCTACCTGCTAGTTGGTGCTAGAGGTGATGGGTTGGGGTGTATTGGGCTGCGGACCTAACACAACCGGTTTGAGGGTGGCAGGTGGGATGCCTGGTAAGCCCAAGAGGATCCGGGGGTGTTACAATCGGCTAGGCCTGGTAAGGGAAAGGATGTGAAAAAGGTCTGGGTCGCGCTGTTAGGGCCAGGATCATCCACTGGTGGTAAGGGGCCTGAAGCTAGATTGATTGAGTTGCCGGAGACGGTTGTTCGGCGAGACATTGAAATCAATGTGCTGGAAACACTGATCAATTCAATTAATAGCATGGAGCCTAATGCTCTGTGAGGACTATGGTGGAGTTCAGCAGCAAGGCACTGATATAGGGGCATCATGTTGGGTCGTTGTATCAATAGGAATTGAAGGAGGCGAATCGGGAAAAGCTAGAGGAAATGCAAAGTTAAGTCGACAAGTTTACGGAGGAGAAGGAAGCATAGGAGAAGGAAGGGAAGAGTGGAAGGGAGAGAAAAAAAGGCTGGGGACGTGGAGGGTTATGTGCTTGGATTCTGTAGAAAAATTTAAGGCCAAGGTTGTTGACCTTGAGGCTGATTATGATGAGTTAAAGGAAAAGCATGAGGGCTTGGAGGTGGAACTGGAGAATCTTAAGGGATGCATTATTCAAGAACATATTAATGGGTTCTAGAAAGGTTTGAGACAGGAGGCATTTTTTTGTAAGGATATTGATGTGGCGGATCTGAGGTTTGATGTAAATAAGGACGTGGTGGATGGATAGCTTGTCAATGAGGTTGAGTCGAGTCCTGAGAGGGAAGGAGAGAAAGTAGTGGGTGAGGACGAGAAGAAAGAAGAAGTCATGATGAGTGGTGATGAGCAGACTTAGGATGAAGTTTCTTGATGCTTTTGTTTTTCAATTTATTCTAAGTTTGTAATAACTGGTACAATATTTTTCTTTGTATGTTAATGTGATGCATATTGTGTATTATATCTGATGTTTGATTGAGGACGATAGCATGTAGTAGAAGCACGCTTGTTTGAATGACGTTATGTACTTAGTTCGTTTATTGTATGCGTTATTTGTTGGGACCTTAAACGATTTAAAATTAGGTTAAGGGTGTTCGACCTAGGCCACTTACTTGTGGTAGAGATGGAGAACTTAAACGATTTAAAATTAGGTTAAGTGTGATCGACCCAGGTCGCTTACTTGTGGTAAGGGTGGGGAACTTAAACGATTTAAAATTAGGTTAAGGGTGTTCGACCCAGGCCGCTTACTTGTGGTAAGGGTGGGGAACTTAAACGATGCGAAATTAAGTTAAAGGTGTTCGACCTAGGCCGCTTACTTGTGGTAAGGGTGGGGAACTTAAACGATTTAAAATCAGGTTAAGGGTGTTCGACCCATGTCGCTTACATTTGGTAAGGGTAGGGAACTTAAACGATGCGAAATTAGGTTATGGGTGTTCGACCCAGGCCGCTTACTTGTGGTAAGGGTGGGGAACTTAAACGATTTAAAATTAGATTAAGGGTGTTCGACCCATGCTACTTACTTGTGGTAAGGATGGGGAACTTAAACGATGTGAAATTAGGTTAAGGGTGTTGACCCAGGCCGCTTACTTGTGGTAAGGGTGGGGAACTTAAACGATTTAAAATTAGATTAAGGGTGTTCGACCCATGTTACTTACTTGTGGTAATGGTGTGGAACTTAAACGATGCGAAATTAGGTTAAGGGTGTCCGACCCAGGCCGCTTACTTGTGGTAAGGGTGGGGAACTTAAACGATTTAAAATTAAGTTAAGGGTGTTCGACCCAGGCTGCTTACTTGTGGTAAGGGTGGGGAACTTAAACAATGCGAAATTAGGTTAAGGGTGTTCGACCCAGGCCGCTTACTTGTGGTAAGGGTAGGGAACTTAAACGATTTAAAATTAGGTTAAGGGTGTTCGACCTATGCCGATTACTATTGGTAAGGGTGGGGAACTTAAAAGACTTAAAATTAGGTTAAGGGTGTTCGACCTAGGTTGCTTACTTGTGGTAAGGGTGGGGAACTTAAACAATGTGGAATTAAGTTAAGGGTGTTCGACCCAAGCCGCTTACTTGTGGTAAGGGTGGGGAACTTAAACGATTTAAAATTAGGTTAAGGGTGTTTGACCCATGCTGCTTACTTGTGGTAAGGGTGGAAAACTTAAATGATGCGGAATTAGGTTAAGGGTGTTCGACCCAGGCCGCTTACTTGTGGTAAGGGTGGGGAACTTAAACGATTTAAAATTAGCTTACGGGTGTTCGACCCAGGCCGCTTACTGTTGGTAAGGGTGGGGAACTTAAACGACTTAAAATTATGTTAAGGGTGTTCGACCTAGGCTGCTTACTTGTGGTAATGGTGGGGAACTTAAACAATGTGGAATTAAGTTAAGGTTGTTCGACCCAAGCCGCTTACTTGTGGTAAGGGTGGTGAACTTAAACGATTTAAAATGACGTTAAGGGTGTTCGACCCAGGCCACTTAGTTGTGGTAAGGGTGGGGAACTTAAACGATGTGAAATTAAGTTAAGGGTGTTCGACCTAGGTCGCTGCGTGTAAACAAGAACCCTTTGTTTTATTCATAATTTTTGGGGTGCCTCGTTAAAAACTCCTTGGCCAAAACCCTCCTTAGGGAAAAATGCCAGGTGAAGAAAAAGAGTACACCCAGGGTTACAAGTATTCGGAACAGTAAGTATTCTAACAGAAGTAAAATTTGAGATGGGACACGTTTCACGTATTTGGTATCTCTTCGCCTAATAACTGCTCAAGCTTGTAAGCGCCACCTCCAACATCCTCACGAATTCGGAACGGGTCGTTCCAATTGGCGGAGAACTTGTCATCCTTCTTTCTTGCACTGCTGGCTATCCTCCAAACTAGGTCTCCTTTAGCGAATGATCGCGGGCATAAGTTGGCGTTGTATTTTTTGGCTGCTCTTTGTTTAGCTTCTAAGTTGCGTATTTGCGCTTTGTCTCTTAGTTCAGATAGGAGGTCGAGGTGGGTGCACATATTTTGGTGGTTTTGATCCAAGTCGTATAGTTCTCGGTGTAGAAATGGTTCGCTAATTTCCACCAGAATCATGGCCTATGCGCCGTATACAAGGCTAAAAGGAGATTCATTTATTGCTGATTGGGGGTACACCTGTAGGCCCATAACACTTCTACTAATTCTTCTGGCTATCGGCCCTTGGCGCTATTCAATTGTTTGCGTAACTCTACTAATATAATTTTGTTGGCTGCTTCAGCCTGCCCATTGATTTGCGGATGTTCGGCAGAGCTGGTTACATGTTTGATGTCGAGGCCGGTGTAGAACTTGGCGAGTTCTTTGTCTATGAACTCTCGGTCATTGTCGGTTATGATCGTATGTGGGAGGTCATATCGGCATATGATATCTTTCCAGACGAACTGCTGGACTTGTTGAGTTGTGATGGTGGCTAATGGTTTTGCATCTATCCATTTAGTGAAGTAGTTGATGGCTACTATAAGGAATTTCACTTGGCCTTTTCTTGGGGAAAAGGGGCCGAGAATGTCCATTCCCCACTTTGCGAAGGGCCATGGGAAGAGTATGAAGTGGAACTGTTCTTGTTTTTTATGGATGAGGTTGTCATGCTTCTGGCAAGGTATGCACTTTTTGACAAAGGTGTGGCAGTCTGCCTCCATGGTTGGCCAAAAGTAGCCGGTGCGGAGGATTCTGGTGGTCATGGTTCGCGCGTCAGAGTAATATTTGCATATACCTTCATGCAATTCTTTTATTATGTACTAAGTTTGTTCGGCTGTGACACATTTGAGGAGTGGCTGGCCGTATCCCCAGTTAAAATACCTTTTTGGTCCCAATTTTCGTGAAGTTTTTTCAAATAAGTCCTAATTTTGGTTTTGTGTTCAAATAGGTCCCAATTTTCGTCAATTTTGTTCAATTGGGTCCTTTTTTGCTAACACCGTTTAAATCATTAACGGCCATGAACAGTGACTGCCACGTGTCACTTCGTGATTTTTTTGAATTTTTATTTTTATTTTTATTTATTTTTAATTTTTTTTAAATGTACACGTGTCAACCCAGGAGTGTGCCACGTGTCACTTCGTGGTTTTTTTGAATTTTTTTTGAATTTTTTTTTGAATTTTTTTTAAATTTTTTTAAATGTTCACGTGTCAACCCAGTAGCGTGCCACGTGTCAAAGTCAATGTTCTAAATTCAATTTGGTCCCTATATTTGTTATTTTTGTTTAGTTAGGTCCCAATTTTTATTAACATTAACCAATTTGGTCCCTCTCCAAATTAAAACCAACTTTAATTTTTATATTAAAATTCACATTTTTTATTAAATATTTTTATATAATATATTAAAATTCACATCACTATAACTTTGATATAAAAATTAAATTTGGTCACATCTTCAATAGGGACCAAATTGGTTAATGTTAATAAAAATTGGGACCTAATTGAACAAAAATAACAAATATAGGGACCAAATTGAATATAGAATATTGGCTTTGACACGTGGCACACTACTGGGTTGACACGTGGACATTTAAAAAAAATTCAAAAAAATAAAATAAAAAATTCCAAAAAACCACGAAGTGACACGTGGCACGCTCCTGGGTTGACACGTATACATTTTAAAATAAAAATTCAAAATTCAAAAAAATTCAAAAAAATTCAAAAAATAAAAAAATTCAAAAAAACCACGAAGTGTCACGTGGCAGTCACTGTTCATGGCCGTTAATGATTTAAACGGTGTTAGCAATAAAGAACCCAATTGAACAAAATTGACGAAAATTGGGATCTATTTGAACACAAAACCAAAATTAAGACTTATTTGAAAAAACTTAACGAAAATTGGAACCAAAACGGTATTTTAACCATATATATATATAATGATTAAATTAATTATGTTAGACAAGTATAAAACACATATGTATAAGATCATTATTTCTATCCTGGTAATGTACGAGATTACTTTAAGTATTTTATAAAAACTAATTAAGTTAGATAATAAGATTGTTGTAATTCTTGGTAAGTTTTAGAAGGGGTAATGGTCCAACAAATTGTATTGCAATTAAACTCATAGTTCAAATTTCATTTTTGGAAGTTCAAAAAAGACAATAAAAAGGAAACAATAATGTCAAAGAAATAAAAATATAAAAATGTAACTTTTTTCTTGAACTATTCCGTATAAAGAAAAGAACAACATAGACAAAAGTAACAAATTGAAATATAAAGTGTCAACTGAAGTTGAGGTTGAAAGTAAAGTATAAATTTTGTTAAATGTTTTTGACGGATTGATAATTTGTGATTGACGATAACATTTAGTATTTGTTCAAGCATCTTAAATGGAAATAATGAAGTTTTCTAAACCTTTCTTTTTTTAAAAACAAAAAACTAATACAAAATCATCGATAAATTAATAAATTTTAAATAAAGTACAAATAATTCATTTAAATAATATTAAATGAAAATTTTAAAAAAAAATTAAAATCAATTGATTAATTATGAGTAAATTATTTAAAAAATGCATATTATTTAGTTATTTTGAAATATTACATTTCTTATTTTAAACATAATTTATAATTAAAGAAAAATTAAAATACTATATATTAATTAGGAACTTTTAGATTATAAAAACTCCACTTTGTCGATATGACACTCTAATTTACCTATTTTGAGAACTAGAATAGAATCTTAATGTATTTATATAGCTCTAATATGCTAAATTCGGAAGATTGCAACTACAAAATATGATCTATTGGTGAATGAATTTACTCTCTTCTAAAGATTCTTCTGAGCCTGCTTCCCTCATACGTATTGATTGTATTTTTTTTTCTGCACTACCATAATATCTTTTTACACCTTCATATTTTTAAATTTACCATTTCGTCCTTTGTTGTTTTTATAAGTATTTGATTTGAAGTTCTTTTCGGGTTGAGCAATCCATAGGAAAATATATATGTATTTGGTGTTTTCTTTTAGACAGTATAATCCATAACTTAACGACTACTATTCTAAACTACGTAATCAGGAAAAAAAATTAAAACCAAAGAGTCGTATAAATAAATAAGTACAAAATGAGAAATTTAAAACATAAGGAGGTATAAGAAGAAACTTCGAGTGTGCAGAAAGAAAAAACCTTGTCTTGATCCCTTTTTCTTCACACTATTTCAGGCCATTGCCGATTTGCGGATCCACTTTCTTCACTTTGGTTATTTTTTATGAGTGAGAAATGTATTTCAGGCAGTATCTTTCTGCACCACCGTAAATTTCTTCCTTATAAATTCTTCTATTTCAATTCGAAATATAAAAATTATATTTCAAAATATACAATTCATAATATATTTTTATTTTATAATTCAGAATGTACAATTGAAAATGTAAAATATTAAATTTTGAATTTCAAAATACAAAAATTTCTCAGGTGCAAGTTGAAATTATGGGAAGTGTAGGATTTTTACCAATTTCTTGCTTTCAAACCCATGAAATTCAGTTGCATAGTGCATGTAATAAACACAGGGTAGTAAAGAATACTTGCAAGTTGTTCGCTGCTTTATCATTATTTTCTGTACATTATGGGTTTAGCTTACTTTATTTGCATTTTATGTGCTTGAGACTGCTAGAGATATACTACACATGTGACTTAGTTATGGTGTAGAAAGAAATAAATCAATAACTTACTTTTCAATATGTTATATCAATTGTTCTTCAAAATCTTATATTAATATAAACCTATTTAGGGTTAGGAAATATGAATGGAAATGGAAGGAAGATGAAACAAAAGTAGAAATGGCAAAATCTGCATACATTAGCAATAAACGTAATAATGTGTGGAAATGTACGTGGGTAATCATCATATGGAATATTTGGTCTCAAATGAATAATACCATATTTAAGAATTCTAAACATGATGTTCTGAAAAAATTTACCCTTGCACAAATCAAATCGTGGTCATAGATAATAACCAAATATCCAAATTCAACATTCTCAATTTTAAACTAGTGTTTAAACGCTATTACATGCATAGAAATAATGTACTTATGAGTAGGTAATGAAGTTTAGTATATTCTAATTGATATGATTGAATATTGATCACACTAATTGCTATATTTAGTGAGGTGGGCTAATAATTAATTCTATATGTTGGCCTACACTGTGTCTCTGCTTTAAATTTTAAAAGATTTATTATTATGGTTAGCAGAAAATATATTGTCATTCGAATGTTGCTGGTGAATGATTTTGCAAGTTGCAATAATAAGTGAAATTAAGGTGGCCAAAAGATTCAAATTTTGAGATCCAATCTATATAATAATCCAAATTCATATTGTTTTAAGTCTATTTAAATGAATTTATTCCAAATCCAAATCTATATTTTTGGAAATCCACTCAATTGGATTTGAATTGAATATTTTTTAGATTTTGAAAATCTAAAGTTGAATCCACTTAATTAGATTTGGATTGGATTTATATCGGATCATTTGTTGGATTTCGTAAATCCAAAATATGGGTGCCTCTAGGTGAAGCCAAGGGTGCTAAAGACCAGGTTGAAGGTTTGCATGAGTCGACTTCGATCGAAAGTAAGTTGAGTCAATCCCAATTCAACGCATGTCGTTCTTGAACGAAGTTCAACCTAGTTGGTATGGTCAAAGATCGACCGCGTTGGCATAGTCGATGGTTGACTAAGTTTGCTCAGCTGAAGTCGATTGAGTCAACTCTAGTTAAGGTCGTCCAAGCCATTCCCGGCTGAAATTCGACTGGTTTATCCATGCAAAAGGTCAACTAAAATTTGACTGGATCAGCCTGGTCAAATATCGGTTGAGTTGACTCGATTGATGGTCAACCGAGTCTGCTCGGCCAGAGGTCGATTGAGTCATTCCATGCCAAAGCTCAACTGAGACGACCCTAGGCTGAAGGTCAACCATAGTTTGATCGAGTTGGCCCGACCGAACATCAGTCGATTTGTCTCAACCGAAGATCGACCAAGTCGGCCTAGCTAACCATCAGACGAGTTAGTCCGACTGAAGATCGGACAAGTCAATCTAAGTTTATGTTCAATCGATCAATCCTAGTCGAAGCTTAGTCCGAGTCAGTTTCGACCGAAGCTAGACTTAGGTCGACTTTAGTTTAAGGTTGAGTCAAGTCGATCAGGACCTAATATTCAAGCTGGGTTGGCCTAAGGTCGAGTAGAATTAGCTCAACCCATATCTAATGGACCTAATAGTAGGTATATTAGATCAATCTCAGTGAATTTAATAACATTGATAAAGTGGATTCAATCTAGTTTTAGTCCAATTTAAATTGGATTGAAACAAAAATTTAAATTTAATTAATCTAGTTGAAATGAATATGAATTTTATTCCATATCCATTTCAACTAGATTAACTAGATTAACTAGATTTGAATTATAAATTCAATCCATTTTATTATATCTTAATTGAAACTACACTATATATCAAAAAAATCCAATTCATATCCACCCTTAAATCAAACCAACAATAACAATTTAGCAATTGCATGATAATCACGAGTATTGTTTGTATTTGTAAAAGAAATCAGCAAGTATCAAAGTAACCATGTCCATATCATTTAGCCAAAATATCAAGCCTATGTCTAACACTGCGGTCTTTGCTACTGACGCACCACTCCACGCTTTGCAATTGTAATAGTCAAGGAAAGAAGACTATATTATGTGTTGTAAGAGAAACAATTTTAGTCTAGTAATATAGTGCATAAGATAGAGGGAAAGACAAAGGTTGGAATCAATATATCTATATAAGGGAACCTAATACAGTGATAATTACTTTATCTGGAATAGTAAAAATTAGAATTAGTCCCTCTTGAAAACCTTGAACCAATTTAGTCCACACTAGTGCAGATTTTGCTTTTTACCTCGCCTTATATGCCTCGGTTGGCTAGAAACTGAAGTATATAATGGCCCAGTGGCATTTTTGCAATTCTAGGCAACTTTTATGTCTCAGTTCAGCTAAAACCCGAAGCAAAAGAGAGTTATAGGCTTCGGTTCGCCAAAAACCGATGCCAAAAGTTGTTATATGCTTCGGTTCCAAACACCCGAAGCCAAAAACGGGGGTGTATTTTTCAAAAATGCCACTAGCCGTTAGGTGTTTGGCCTCGAGTGGCACTTAACCGGTGCCAAATAGTCTTATATGCCTTGGTTTTTAATTGAACCGAGGCCATAGGGTTTATTTATGGCTCAATTTCGCGAATCCCCTTTCTCTTCTTCTTCCTCGTGCCTCTGCAACAACACTCTCTCGTCTCTCTCTGCTGCCACCATAACCACCACACCCTCCGGCCACTATCGCTGTGTCGCCTCCAGTGGTGCTGCACCTCCATTTCCTGCGTCGTCTCTCTCTCGTCACTCTCCCTGCCACCACACTCCACCATCGTTGCCTCCACGCTCCACCGTCGCTACCACCACGCTCCACCATCGCTACCACCACGCTCCTCCTGCCACCGTTGCGGCGTCGCCTTCGCTAGTGTTGTACCTCCATTTCGTGCACAACCATTTCGTGTGTGTGTCTCTGTCATCATGCTCTACTTTTTCTTTATTTTAAGGTGTTAGGGAAACATTGAGAATGTGAGCCTTGAGCCCTAATATCTTTCATTACATTTTTTGATTTCAAAGGTGCTCAACCATAGAACAAACAAAAATTAAATCCAATAAAAATCGAATGTTTGCAACGAGGGTTTGAAGACGAAAGGTGAGTGTGAGGAGCACTCACGGTCGTGTATAGGAATGTCGAATGGAGTCATGCAGGCACGAGCTCCGATGACAGTGACTTAGAATCTAATGATGATAAATGTGTGGATTCAGTCTTTTAAACCAAATTATTTTAAGTTTATTTGACGTTTCAAGCGTGTTTCTCAACTAAAATTGAAGCAACCATGTGTCAAACGATATAAACAAATTAATATACTATTAATGAAATGTGTTTGAAACGTCAAATAAACTTAACAAAATTTTGTTAAAAGGACTAAATTCACGCATTTACAAAATTGAGGGACTAGGGACTAGATTGGTTCAAGGGTTCCAAGAGGGACTAATTCCAGTTTTCACTCAAAGTTGAAGGACCAAAAACATATTTAACCCTGGAAATAATAGAATACGATAAGTGATAGATGCATATTGAAAAATATACAATATTTCTTAAAAACATGATAAATATATGATTGTTATTGTGTGAATCCAAATTAAAATTATATGTATAAAACGTTGTCAAAATAATAGATATTAATTATTATCATCATAAAAGTATTACTAGTTTATATATTAAATATTTCATTAATAATTAGTATTAGTAAAGTATGCATCACAGATGGAAACACATTCGTTAAGCGAATGTATATTCACTTTTTTTATGATAATAAAAATAATAAAATTATTATTATTATTATAATTATAATTATGAAGTTAAATATAAATAATTTTAGTAATTTTATTGTAAATAATTTTATTTATTGTATGGATAGTTTTATAATTAAAAGTAATAATTAAGTTTCAAAAACAGCCAATCTAAAAAAAAAATAGTTAAATTTAAAGAAACAGTAAAAAAATAATTATTTTAATTTAAAAGAAATTTTATTTAAAGAAATAAGTTTGGAAATAAAAAAATCCTTTTATATATATATATATATATATATATAAATATATATATATATATATAAGTATAAATCACTATTTTGTTTTTATATAGATTGGGATAACCAATTATCCCTTTTTGACATATTTGTTATTGTCAATAAAAAATAACTTATATTTATATATATATATATATATATATATATATATATATATATATATATATATAAAAGTATATATCACTATTTTATTTTTATATAGATTGGGATAACCAATTATCCCTTTTTAACATATTTGTTATTGTCCATAACAAATAATTTATTTAATTATTTCACATTTATTACAAACTTAGTTAATTAGCCTTTTTAAGCTTTTTGTAATTGAAACCTTTTTTCTTCAAAATTAGTCTTAAATAGTTATATAGACAGAACAATGATAGCGGAATTTTAATTTTAAAATTAAATCCTGCAATTCTCCAATTTTCATAAAAGAGAGAAAGAGACTATGTATAATATTTGTGAACTAAAATAATTACAAATATTTTAGCAAAAAGGAAAAAAGAAAAGAAAGAAAGAAAGTTAATGCAAGAGACAATAGAACCTTGTAAAAAGGATAAAAAAGTTTAAAAATAATGTCCTGGTAGAGTATTTCATCAATATTAATCCAAATTAAAATCAATGAGACATATTTTTTTGAAATGTATAAAAATATGAACTTTTCGATTAAATACTCGCAACTATTCAACTCTAATAAAACATATATACAAATAATGAAGAAATAAAATTGATCATAAAAATATATCTTCATAGTCGATTCACCCTCCCACCCCAATTATTTAGATGAAGAATCAGAGACCAATTCCTTTTTGGACATATAGATCACAAGTAGGTTTGGTCTGTGATATTGATAAAGACTTTTTTAAATATAAAATTAAGAACATCAAACGATGAAAGTATAAACTTAAGAACTAAGGGGTTTTCAAGTATATGCCAAGTATATTTGTTTGATTTGACTGAATTAAAGATGTTTATATTTAAGAAATTGATATAACTATCATAAATATTAAAAGATAAAAAAGAGGAAGAAAAATAAAAAATGTTATCTGCTGCTCTAATCCTTTCCTATTCAGTGGGTATTTCAATTTCCATTCCAAATCCCCTTTAATTGCATTTAAGTTGATTTTTGTGTATACTGTTGGTGGAAGTGTTATAAAAATGTATAATTTAATTTTTTTAGTACACTTTTGAGTTGTCGGTGATGACAATCAAACCTGGAAGCTCCATCCTCGGAATAATTAAGATTGTCTATTTCTTCCTCTCTCAATGATTATATTTCTGACCTTATATATCTATCATCATCATATAATATTTGCAACTTGATACTCTAAGAAACGGTCTCTTTCTGACCATAGATTTAATATTCAAGCACCGATGCAACAAGGTGTGCTTCAAAACTTCATGCTTTTGAATTTGAAAGTGAAGTTGCAGTTGGAAGAGGTCATTCTCCAATCATATAATAATAATAATATACAATTCAGAATTCGAAGAAAAAAAACTTTATTACATGTATTAATATTTGGTAGAGTATACTATTTAGATAAATTTTAAAGTGTTATTTGGGTGGACTATATTCAACATATGGAAGTTGGCATGAAGAATTTGCATGATGAGGTTTGATTTTTAAAATTTGAAAATATTGAAGGAGAGAAAAGATGCATTGCATTTTGTATGACTTTATGGCATTTGATTAGTTCTTTTACTGGAAGGGCCACGCAACAAACGTACATATTTATCATTTACATGTTATTTTAGACATGAAAAGGTTGGAAGCTACCAAACTTACACTGTTCACCAATAAACTTGGCATAATAAAAAAATAATTGAGTTTATTAAGTATTGTGATTGGGTTTTTTAGTGCAAACAAAACAATCTTAGCATTAGTATCCGTCGTTTTCCATCTCTAGCTAGGACCCTATACTTCATCATTTGCTTCCTTCAATCAAAAATAGCCTCTATCATTGTTCTATGTTCGACAGCTATTCAATGATTTCGAATATCATTTTTAATGATTCACTAATGTTGTGCTGATTTTTTCTCTTTGCTTCTAAATAAACTGTATTCAATTCAATTAGATACTCATCATATTGTGTTGACTGCACCAACTTATCATATTATTGTTATTCTGTTATTAGGAGGTCACTTCACTTTCATCAAATTCTCCTCATTTATGCTATCATCACCAAATTCCTTTTTATTTAAACTATGTATTTTCTTCTTATTCTTTCTTAATAAGTGAGTTTGTTATTAAGAAATAAGTTAAGTCTACTTTTTCGGTATAAAATGAATCTATTAAACGAGGATTATTTATATTTTATGCTTTGATACCATCATAAAAAATGAGTTTAGGACAAATTCGTTTTCAAAAAATCAACTTAGATGAAACTCTAAATTGATATTATTTCTAATAAATATAAGATTTTTAACATTTATATTTAACTCAATCTTATAAAATTGATATATTTAAACTAAATTCTAAAAGATTATGATATAATTTTAAAAAATAAGAGTATGTTTAACTTAATTGAACAAAATTAAGATACATAATAATAATTACAATTCACTTATATATTATTAATAAGTTTTATTTCTAATGGATCCACATTAGATTATCAATATTTATTCGTTTGTAAAGATACTTATTTTATATTTATTTATTTGCATATAGTACTTAATGTGTTAATGAGATATATGAAATTATTGAAAGACGATGTTGATTGAATATTTAATGGTGTTTAATTTAAATAATATATGGATTTAGTGAAGCATGGAAGTTTGATTTTTGATGGGGTATAAGGAGGGAACAAGGATTTGGCGGGGGAAGGGGAAAATTGTTGTGATGTTGTGTGGTTGGGTATGGTTGCCCTTTTTGTTTCACGATGTGTGTCTTTATTTGATACAATTACTGTTCAACAAATCATCACATCATCTTCAACCAGACAATGAAGTGATGGAACGCCTACCTTAGTTTCAGCAAAATCATTAACCGATAAGTGTGGATCCATGCCCTAAAACCATGCTACATCACCATGTATACCACGCTCTCTTTCTCCAACCCTTCAACACATCTTTACAAAATTATTCAACATATCTAATCTAATATTATTTTCAGAAAATCTAATTAAACTTTAAATATTTTATTTTATAAATACAAACATTTTCAATCTCTTAATAAAATATTTTATTGTATCTTTATTTTTGTCTAAATATATGTTGACACTACGTAAACATAAATTTTTATCAGTTATAATCCATCCGACATAATAAATGACGTAGCGACAAAACTACAAATATAAGACTTTATATGCTAGTAACTAGAATCGACATAGAAAGTTGATGTGATAACAAATTTGTAATAAAATATATGACTTTTCTATATCAATTCTAGCTATAATATGTATAGAAAGTTGGAGCAGTGATAATTTTTTAATAAATTAAAAGATTTTTTATGTTAGTTATGCCTAGAATTGACAGAAATTTGGTGCAGTCATAATTTTGTAATAAAATACAACTTTATGATATTATTTTTAATTTAAAAATAGATATTATGCCGGTTGAACCTTATAATTGACATAATATCTTGAATTTTTCTCTTCCCACCTTTGCGCAACATTCACTTCACATTCACTACGCTTAGAGTTCTTCCTCTTTCTTGCATTTGTCTTGCTTAGTTTTCGTACCCTCGAGCTGCTGTAGCCATCGTGCCTTGGGGCTACCCTCTACTCACTGTTTTGTCGCCGTCGTGCCTTGGTGCTGCCTCTACATGTCATTCTCATCATCGTTTGTGTGTCTATGTCATCATGCTCTACTTTTTCTTTATTTTAAGGTGTTAGGGAAACATTGAGAATGTGAGCCTTGAGCCCTAATATCTTTCATTACATTTTTTTTTATTTCAAAGGTGCTCAATCATAGAACAAACAAAAATTAAATCCACTAAAAATCGAATGCTTGCAGCGAGGGTTTGATGACGAAAGGTGAGTGTAAGGATCACTCACGATGGTGTATAGAAATGTCGAACGGAGTGGTGTAGGCGTGAGCTCCGATGACGATGACCTAGTAGAATCTAACGATGATAAGGAATGAAGTAAGTTGATAATAATTAGATAATAGACTTTAAACTCATGATTTATATTGTCCCCATTTAAAACTAACTTTTTAGCACTATATTTATAAGAGCCTTAAACATTTTAAACTAATTTTTAAGAGAAGTTTTGCAAGACTGGTTTTAATAATATTAAATAAATAATCTAACTTTTACTTTTTCGAAAAAAATTGTAAAAATGTTATTAAAAAGAAAACCAGCCTGTATATATAGATGGGAATTTTTATTTTTAAAATAAGCCACATACTCACAAGACATTATCTCCAAAAAGAAAAATCTAATAATTGTTATAAGGTTGAATTCCTTCATATTAAAAATAACAAATAAAATCATCTAAGCCCATCCCCTGTTCCTTTGGAGCACTCCCACCACACAAAATAAACAAAACTGCGTTATTTGATGTTAATTATAGCAATTAGCCATTAATTGTTTCCATGTACTCAGTCCCATTTAGTTCCTTTTAGTAACATATTTTTTTCAATCATAATAAAAATGAATTATTTTATTTTTAATTTACTCAGGAGATAAACCAAGTTAATATTTTGTTTAAAACTGATACAAATAATATATTACTTAAAACGCATCTTAATAAATAATATATATTATTACTATTCTTGAAAATAAATTAAATTTTAAAATGGTTGTTACATGTCACGATCAGATACTCAACTGTTACGTCAAGCGTGCCTGTGCCTTGTAACATCCATGTTAACATTAATTATTTGAACCCATTCACCAAAATAGAAATGAGATAAAATAAGAAGTATTAAATAATTTTAACTTATATTTGTACATGTGTTTATAGTATATGTAAACATGTGAGATGTTAGGTTCGTGCATGGAAGAATTACTCCTCACAAACTTCACCTAAAAAATAATTAATTAATAATTAAATAAATTGGATAGTATATATAATAAAGAATTGTGGAAATGGTTTTGATGGCAGTGAAATGAAGGAGAAAGAGAAAGCAGAGGATGTGTACAGTAGTGAGAATGGAAGTGTGTGAATCATAACAACACATGATTAATGGGAAAAAGATTGGTCAAAGATCCTTTATGTAATCACGTGAGGGGAAAGCTTTGTGGGGGCACGTACAAGAACACACCAACACTTCAAACACCTTGCATGCATGATATGTTATTTTCATTTTTTTCCTTTTCACGCTTTTCTTCACAACTTAAACATGCACATGTCTAATTTTCATTTTTTTAATAATAAGACTAAACAATGTGAAAATATTTTTATTTATTAATAAGGATTAAATACCAACTTTTAATTTTAAATTATAATTACTCGATGATTTATTAAATAAAAAACCACCGTATATTCAGATTAATATTGATCATATTTTAGAAGAAGGTATGAAAACATTACACTTTGAAAAGTTAGATCACTTAAACTTTTTTAAATTTATACTCACTAACAAATAGTAGAGTTCTTTCAAAAGAATAAGCAATCGAGTTCAATCATCTATATTGATAATATAAAAAGTTCTGCCAATAAATATATTTTTTAAATAATTCTTATAAAAGTAAATAAAATATATCATGTTAATTTATAACGTAAAAATATTAAACGTTTTCTTCTTTCTCTTACCCGCCATTGATTCAAATATTATTATTTTTTGTAACTAATAATCAATTTTTTCTGTATCACTAGCTAACATCGTTTTATTATAATGCACGCATATATATATATATATATATATATATCTATATATATATATATATATATATATATATATATATATATAAAAAATTAATAAAAAAAATAAAAAAAAAAAAATATAAACAACTAT
>Ga0214545_1005301_pt1 | contig 23415 bp, 12 predicted proteins | sample CNSS4metaG_FD_160064 | JGI IMG/M metagenome (GOLD analysis project Ga0214545, IMG submission 160064) | Root nodule microbial communities from cowpea collected in UCLA plant growth center, Los Angeles, California, USA - CNSS4 | ecosystem: Host-associated > Plants > Roots > Nodule | place: USA...
ATGTACATCCCCATACCCATTCCCATACCCAACTGAAAAAGTCGGGGATTCCCCATACCCATACCCATACCCAGTCAATGCGGGGATTCCCCGTCAAAACGGGGACGGATTCGGGCAATACCCACGGAGACGGGTTTATTTGTCATCTCTAATTTCAACCTGTAGCCATTAATAAACTTTGGTTAAGTTTGATTTCAACGTCAAAAGATGAATACTCATTTTTTTTATTAATATAACAGTAAAACATTGCGTTCCATGTTGAATATTTCCTCCAACTAATTTTATTTTGAAAGGTCAAATTCATTAAAATTGGAACACAAAAATATGATTCATATAATCAAACGTAACTTACTATTATACAGCGTCATCAAAGTATATGAAAAAACTAAGGCAACAAATGCAGGCACACCATTTTTCACATTCCAAAATTTCACACTAATCCCTTATTTGTTAGAGTTTGGGGAAATGGAAGTACAAAATAATATCAGTTATCTGATTTAGAAAAATTAAAAAAAAAATATGTAATGCACTTTATTACTTATTACCTGATTTAAGAACATATTTACTTCTTCGTTATTTAATAACAAATTAATTAAATTATATAACTTAAAAAAATATGTATTTTTCACCGACCACAGTAATCATACCTATCTGTCCAACCTTCATAATACAGAAGTCATATCTCTCCGTCTTTTCTCCAAAAGGATAAAAAGTGAAAATATATAATTTTATATGTTGACATAAGAAATGAAAAAAAATAATTTTTTAATAATTAGATTTTGATAAATTTTTTTATAACATATTTTTTTAATTTTTTTATATTTTAAATTTTTTAAACGATATCAAATTTCAGATTATAAAAAGAATTTGCTAAAATATTATTATTTTAAAAACTTACTTTATAAAAACCATTTTTTAATTTAAAAAGAAAATATTGATACTTTTTCTTTACTCATAATCCATTATTATATAATTTTATCATTAAAAAAATATCTCGCTCAAAATATGATTTTCCTTCGTTAAAAGTCATGGTGCTATATTTATTTGGCTGCTTCAAAATTGGGCCCACCACGGTCCATGCATGGCCATAATTTAAGGACAGTCCCAAGCAATGAGTTTGCCATCTGGAAGCGAGAACCATTATTCATGGAATGAGACAAATTCTACATGTGAAAGTGTTTTTCTCTCAAACCTTAATTTGTTAGTATTAAACATATAATTATGAATTATGATGTCAGGTGCATTAGTGGCAGAGTGCATCCACTCGCAAAGAACTCCCACTATATTCATATGGAATGTTGGAAGTCCGGAATCATTAAGAATTTAATATTATTCAGAACTAAATTTTAAATTCGATATTTATTGTTGATTGTTTTTTTTTTTTAATATTTCAAATCAATTATCGTATCCAACAAGAGATTGATTAAACTACATATTATCCTTCTTAATGACAGTATAGGAAAACTATAATAACAATTGGTTTTTAATAATTAATAAGAAAACAGTTTTTTAATACATTTATATACGGTGTCCTTGATTTTTGTTGTAATTTTTTAATAATAATTATATCTTAATCTGTATAATTAAGTTAAAACACATGTTATTTGATGAAGAAAGAAAAGGAAAAAAAAAAAAGAGGAAAAAAAGTGTGTTGGATGGATAAGTGTTTGTGATATATGAATCTCCTATATCATTATCCTTTCATGTTATGGTGTCTTTCCATGAACGTTCTTCTTTTTTCTTCTTTTTTTAAATTTTTTTCTTTTCACTTTTTAGGAGCCTCTTTTTTCTGGCATCCTAGTGGACCACGAGTTTTATTTGAAAATCTGTTTTCTCTTTTTATTCAAATTATTATGGTAGTACATGATAATAGGACCAGTAGACCCAAAGAACAGAAGTATTTGATCATAAATGGTCATACAAGATCAAGAGAACCCAACCAAAATGTCCTTCCAGATGAATCAGAACTCAGAAAAAGCAACCATTAACATTTCGACCTTTAGTTCTCTCCTCTGAAAAGTCACATTCTTTTGCCATCCACAAGATAACAAGAGAATCACCATTTTCTTTCATAAGTTTTGTTTTTTTAACAGGTCAAACTGCTATCTCTGCTAATAATTATAATTATTTTCTTACATTCTATAGTTTTACTCCTTTACTTCTTTATTATTACACCTTTCTTCTTTAATAGTCGGGTTTATTATTATGAACACTATTTTTCTATCCCTCTATTCTATTATTAGGATAGTCCTGCTGCTTACTTTAGTTCTTCCTCACATTCTAATTTTTACATTTATTTATTATATCTTTTATGTTTCCATTTTCATTATTTCTTCTTCTATTTTTAATTTATCAGCCTTTTATCATTCAAGTCATATCAATCAGTTTTTTAAATCTTTAAAAAAATATTAGATTATAACCCCAATTTAATAATATTTATTATTTAGAATACTTAAAAGGTATTTATAGAGAAACAATATCAAAGCCTTTTAACAAAATGATTCCACACAGTAAACAATTTGTTAAATTTGTAATCTGTGCAGAGAAAAACCCTGAACATCAATTTAAAATGAAGTAAATTACTGGACACATGGATTATCCCAGTTTGTTTAATCGACACTTAACTTCTTTAATTAAAATTAAAATACGGGATTCGATCTCCAATATAGAGATAGAGTGGCATGCTGAAGATACGTGTAACTATGTTAGATTTTTATTCCGTATATTGTTTTCAAGAAAAAGACCCAAATATTGTGTACTAAATAAGATTAAAATGGAAAAGAATACTTATTTTACTGTGTGTGAGATCATAAGTTGAGTTTCTGGAACGGAAAGCAGAAACAACTCAATCACAGTTCTTATGAGTCTTCTCTCTCTCTCTCCTTTGAATTGAGAAGACACAATAAATCGTCAAACGCGGTGTTTGCTTAACGAGGAGAGTTTGTCGGTTCCCACAGTATTAAATTATAGGGAACTGCCAAACAATTCTTAATCAAACAAAAACGCTACCTTACCCTTACCTTGTCGTGTGTACTTCTACTAGTAACGCTACATCTCTTCTCTTCTCCCTCTTCTCTCTTCTCTCTTCCCCTCCCTGCATGCTTTCTTTGATTGAATTTGAACCGGTCTTAGTCCACGCCCGCCACGCCACCCAACCCGTTTCATAATTTCAATTTCCCATCTTTCACTCATTCCATTCTCCCTTACCCATCACTCCACCTATTCTTTTATTTTATTTTTTTATTTTTTCTCACCGCAGCAACAAACTATCTATGCATACAACCCCGCAAACCAAACAAACCCAATTCAAATCCGACACTAGAAGAAACAGATGAGGCAGTGGATTCACGTGGCGGTGGCCGCAGCCGCCGTGGGATGCGTCTCCACCCTTTTGTTGGTCTTTCTCTTCCGTTGGTGTCGGAAAAGAAATGGCACGAATTTTGTTGAACCGGCTAGTTTGACCAGGGTGGAGAGTGTGCAGGGAGGGATTTCTGTTTCCAGGATCCATCAGCAACCTTTTCAGGTGGATCAGGGGAGCAAGAACAGCAACAAGGGTAATTACAATTACTATGTTTTTCGCGGCGGTGGGGTGTCGGGGAAAAGAAGCTTCTTCAATTGGGGTGATCATCCATCCATGGCCTCTGATGCTGTTGAAAATGGATGGTCACGATTTGCCTTCACGGGGTACAAGAGTTACACGCCGTCTCCTTCGAAAAGATCGGGGCTTTTGGGGGCGTGTGCTGCACCGGCAGGGAGTGATTTTGGGAGAGAATCAGAGGCTGAGATAAGCTGGGAAGTGGCACGTGGATCTGCTGAGTTTATGCAGAAGGTGAGGTTGAATCCTGGTATTAAAAAATCTCATCAAAGCAACAATAGTAATGGTTCTCTGGGCGTTGCTTCTATCATTAGAGGGGCTTTGCCTTTGCCTGGGCCTCCCCTGGGGAATTGCGCGTTCCCACAAGAAGCATATTTTGAGATTACCATTTTGTACTCACGTGGCGATGATAGTGAATCTGTTGGGAAGAGTGGGGAAGGTGAGAAGACCAAGCTTTTGGTTCAAGGAAACTCCAATGGCAAAGGGAATTCCGAGGCTTTGGTTCATGTTACCAGTGGGAATGGAAGTAATAAAATCAACAATGTTGAAGGAGAGAGTGGGAAGGGTGAATCTGTGATGTTCTCCTTGGGTTTAACAGCAGGGGGTTCTGTTCCTTTGAGAGTTCCCGGTAGCTATCCTGGGAGCATTGGCTTCAACTCCAACGGTTCTCTCTATCTTGATGGTAACTATTAACTCATAAATCATTAACCTCATATTAGATTACTGATTCACCTTCGTTTGTTTAGCCACCATTTGACCAAATTAGGTACAGTTTTGTAGACCAGATTAGGTGAAGTTGTAGTAGTTTGCAACAACCATGTCTTTTTTTCGTTTTGTTATTTTGTTTTATCTATTGGGGTTAAATCAGCGACCCGAAAACAATACATATACTCAGGGTGTCTTTCAAAACCTGTCTGTGGTTTTCAGAATGCAATAACTAAAGAAGGTTGTTTACACAGCCGATAGGGATGCAAGAACAAAATGAGCTGCTTTTGCTTTTTGTTTTCAAAAAACTTATTTTAAATACAATTAAAAAATTAAGAACTTTGGGATGAGAAATTGGTTGTTTAATGGTGGGAGATTGTTTAGAAAAGAGCTTTTAGAACAAAATAGAAAAGTATGAAGGGAATCAAAGATGCTGTTACTTACAACACGCAATTTATATTTCCGCTATGTATCTTTAGAGACATCTAAGTATGAAAATTGGTTACAGGAACGAAACTTGTACGCGAATCGGAGAAGGCAGAGTGGGTGGGAACTGATAAAGTGATTGGTTGTGGATTTGATCCAAGGCAGAAGAAGGTTTTCTTCACTATAGACTCTGATCTAATGCATGTAATTCACTGCCAGACAGAGGAGTTTGGCACACCACTTTTTCCGATCATGGCTGCAAATATAGACATTATGGTGTTAGTTAATTTTGGACAAAGTGCATTCAAATATGCACCTGCGAATGCCCAGAGAACGCCAAATCCATGCTTCATAGCCCCACTTGTAAATTCCCCTGCAGCTACCTTGGGCTACGATGACAGCAAGGAGCTATTCTCAATGGGAAGGATCGATTCTCAGTGGCTCAACCGGTCCACAACCAAAGGAAGCCACAATAATAATAATAACAACCATAACAATAATCGAACATTGGATTTTGACGAGGAGTCTGAGGCTGATCTGTTTGAAATCGTCATAGATGGTTCTGGAAAATATCCCAACACAGCATCATAGATTACAGCAAAGAGTGCACACCGGTAACATCGTCTGATCCTGATGGGACATGGCTTTGCTGCACATGCATGGGTTGTTTAGAAGAATGTTTGATGTATGCATGTGTATTTCAGCATCTGAATGGGATGTTCGGCATGGTTAGTGTTATAGAGATATAGAGAACACACACAAAGAGACATTCATACACATGAAACACTACTTTATTGTGGAGGCTTAACATTGACTAACTAGTCAGATACAGTTTCTTTCGTTTTCTTCTTCTTTCTAAGTGCCCAAGCATTTCATTTTTTTTTTTTTTCATTTGGAAGAGAACATAAGCACCCCCCTTCTGTAAATATTGTATTCTCATATAATAAAAAATTATATGTCCAGGCTTCAATTGTCTGTGAAAAGAAACATTATTTTTGACTTGTCGCGTGAATGGTTATTAAAATTAGTATCTAGAAATAAAAAGGAAGTGAATGGGTATAACTCAATTCACGAAATTTTGAAGCTTCTAGAAAGGACATGGGAAACAAAGTTTCTTCATGTGTGACTTAATCCTCTCCTAAGAAAAACGTTCCATAATTAGAGATGAAAAAATTAGTTAGGATTTGTGGGTTAGTCAGTCAATTGGGTGCAATTTTCAACTCTGTCACTTCGTTTTGTCTTGTCAGATTAGTGAGCCGTCAGCCTATTTTTTCTAAGCAAAAATTAATTTTTATATATTATATTATTTAAAACATATAAGTATAGAATAATATTATAAGTTAAAAGAATGATTAACGCTTATCAGTTAAGTTTAATTATTAATTCTAGTAGAATAATTTAATATTAAGATGATAACTTTTTAATTTATTTTATTCAAAACATTAATTAATTACTTAATTAAAATTTATAAAATATTTATATTTTATATATATAACTACTTTTGAAATAAATAAAAAAAGGTTCTGGGGTCAATCTATCAATATGCTAGTTTATACTTTGACGCCAGTTTATCACATTTCATTTATAACAGATAAACCAAAATGGGATAGACTAACATTTTTTTTACCTCTATCTGTAACTGCTTTAAAAAAATTGACTTGTAAAATTATCTAAGGAATTTATTAAAAGCTCAAAACTCCTAATTACAATTATTAAAAGAAGACGTGAAAAGGAAGATGATTTGAGGATGATATTTAAGTTAATATTTTAATATGCTAAATATTTTTGAAGAGTGATTAAATTATTGCTTTTGTTATTTTTACCAAATTTTAGACCATCAATAGTTTTATATAAAAAAAAAAAAATCGATCAGACTCTTAAATTGTAATTTTATATTATTCTATTTACCTATGTTAATCTTTATTATTACAATTAAAAATGACGATCAAATTATTAATGTTTTAATATATTTTAAAAAGCATGTTACGTCAATTTTGATATAAATTTTTGACTAATATAATTCAAAAGTTATTTAAAAAAAAAATACAATCAAGAAGAAAATATTAACATTTATTAAAAATTATGTCTAGTGTAATTTATTTCTCTCCAATTTTCTTCAGAGTTACCGTAAGTCAAGAATCGAAAGAGAAATTTGATTTCATATCATATGATTCTTAATTCTATTTGTCGAGTTTCGGTGCCCTTAAACTGATTAACATTTGCTATTCTGTATTCTAAAAAAACAGATGAAAACTCATAGCTGAGTCTTAATGATTGAACTTTTCAAAACAGTAATTTCAAACAAACAAAAGACTAAATAGAAACTTTAAATTAATACATAATATTAAATTAGTAGTTTTCCAAAAAGAAGGATTTAGGATTCTTTTCCTCTTCTTCAGCTGATAAAAATGTGGTGGTCTCGGATATTTGTGGCTATGACTTTCATTTGGCAGAACATTGAAGGAGAAGCTGAGGAAGCATTAGCATAGAAAAAGGTTAGGATATTCATAATTATAGCAAAAGGTGTTCTTACTCAAACATATATTCTTTCTTTAGTGCTATTGTAATAATACATATGTTTGGTAAAAATCGTGTAACTTTGAATCCAAAACTAATAATTACAGTCTGAGGTAAGAAATTAAAATATATAAAATAGTTTTAAAATACTTAAAAAGTAAAATATAATAGCTGTAATATTTTTGCGTGAGAAAAAACCTATCATGAAGAATTGATTCTTTCACGATTGATTATTCCGTCGTTGAAATTTCTATTTATTCGAATATTAGTTCAGTTTACTTTTCAAATTGGAGAAGTATTTTCAAGAAAGATAATTTCTTTCTTTATTTTTATTTTTTTTAAGATTTTACCTTCCACAACACAAATGGAAAGATACAGTTTGAAGGACAAATTTTAAAGTGAATTGATGAGATCTATTTTGATAAACCCACCCAATTAAATTTAATTAATCTCTTAATTTAAACATATGTTGCATTCTCTTAAGGATGTTTGTAAGGGTTTGTCATGAAATTTCTTCTTGAGTTTTGTTGTTAGATTTAGGATTTGATTTTGATGGCCACTTAAGAAGAATTTCATAAATTCTACCTTTGCCTTTCATGTTTGGCAACTGGGTAAGTAGGTTGCTCCTCTCTCTTGTGAATTTCTTCTTCAAAAAATAAAAAATAAATAAATAAAAGTAAAAATACATATCTGAGAATCTTTTTTATGTTTAATTTGGACCGTTATTTAAAAAAACTTTTGCATATCTACGAGATTCTAGGTTTGTTCAACGATGGTAGAAATTCCTGTTAACGATGTTCTTAAGGTATGCGTGTGCAGTGTAATGCACATTAGAGGGTTCAAAACTTCCGTTGTCTTATTAATGAGGTGTATAGTTAAATTATATAATTAAATAAATATGAAAGTAAAATAAATTTGAAGCATGTAGCTAAAAATGTAGAAATATTATAAATATTACCATGTCGTGTAAATAAAACAAATAGTAAAATAATAAAAATTAATTCAAAATATCAAAATTCTGATCTATATGTAAGGAATACCCTCTTCCTCTTTTTATCTTGCTATTGACCTTTATGTATACTGCTTAAAATAAATTTACACAGCTTGATAATTACATTGACATGACTTATCTAAATGATTTCTAGAACTGTATGCTTTCATAATTTTCTTACAAACCACAAATATTTTTTATTGAAGATAATTCTATTTAAGTTGAATAGGATCATTATAGATACTAGAACTCTCACTGTCTCCCTCCTAATATCTAACTCAGCTTCTTTCTCATGATCCAAACACAATACTATTAAATTAGAACAATGTGCTAGTTGGTTATAAGAAAAGGAAAACATTAAATAGAATGTGGGATCCACCAATTATTTGTAATATTTAATGAATTTCAATTAGTAAAGGAAATATGTTCAAAAGAGTATGTGATGAATTTCTAATATTTTCCTAAGTACTTATTAATTTGTAAATGTGTAAACATGTGGCATGAGATGGATTTATTAGTAATATGTATCTTTCTATATATGTAAAATTTATGATTAGATTGAATTAAATATATATTTTTTAAATAATATTCAATGTTATTTCTGTTTCAATAAAAAATTGATTTTTGGTTTGTTCACTTTTCAATTTATGTGATTTTCAATTTTGTAAACATGGTAGGAGTTGTTGGATAGTGTCATTTATGAGAAATATCAAGCATAAGAGCATTTAAGGTCCTTTCATTTTGGTAGATGTGACATCGAGGCCTCTTTTGATTTTAAGCAATAATAGGATTTTTCCTATTCCGTAGATGGGAATGTTTGTATTGTTGGGCCACTGCTATACCCCGAACCCTTGATAGATACAAAGTAGAAAAAAAGATGTGTTTCTTAAAAGAAATGGGTAAATGTGCTTTAAATTGAAAAAAATATTTAAATATTAATTTGGTCTTTTATTTTCATGATTATAAACATCTTTTATTTGTAGATCTTCAAACAAGTAGGGGTGACAATTAGGACCTAATCGGTCCACAGGCTTGCACAAAATATGTGGATCGGGTCTAGAATTTGAATTCACAAGCCCGTCACAACTGACCCACATAAGTACGTGGCTTGCACGGATTGGTCCGCATGGGTCAGTCCACAAGTCTGCATAAAAAAAAACTTGCATTTTTGTATATTAATTACTTTTTTTATGGACTCTTGCATTAACGTTTCAAATTTTTGTATAATTGAAAAATACAAACATTATGTATTTTTTAATGTATTAAAATTTAAAAAAATACCTTGTGTATCATAATATGAACATGAATATTAAATATTAAATATTGAATATAGTAAATATTTTTACCTTTTAAACACGTGTGGCACTGGCACCCAATTTTTTTTTTCTAACATTATAGTGGGCCGGGTTTTGTAATAGTTACCCACGTATTGAAAAGTCGGTCCAGAATACAGAGTTGTTGGATCATATCAATAAACCAGAAAGCCAGACTCTAGATTCATCTACGGGCTTTTTGTTTCCTCCACCCCCTGAATTTATAACTGTTTATAAATTTTAAAATGGTCATTTTGTCCTCAGTAAAGGCTAATTATGGATTTCTCGTATAAAAAATTTTCAGAACAATTTTCTCGGAAGTTGTGGAACATGATTTTTGGAACAAAATATCTACCACATGATCTTTGGAATACATGTAACGCATTTTAGAATGGGTTTTTTCAGAACAGAATTTCTAAAACATATATGATACTTTTCATATAAAGAACTTTTTAAAATTTTTGAAATGTGTTCCATAATGATTTTTTCAGAGAAAAATTTTCAAAATAAACTTTCTATAACATAAATGATAATTTTAGAATAAGTTTTCCAAAACGAGTTATGTTCTGAGATGAGCTCTTTTCTGCAACAAGGTCTCTTTTCTCCTTTTCTTCCTCTCACAGAATGCATAAGAGAACTGAGGTGTAGTGACACAGTGATGACACAGCCACAGATATAACGGTGTTGTAATGCAATGAAAGAGAGTATTTTAATTGTTTTTTATTATTATAAAGCTGCATTTAGTAATAATGAGGTGCAAAAATAAACAGCGTCATCTCTGACAATTCTTATAGCCCAAACAACTTTAATGTCCAGTAACAAGGATTAACCAAACTCGAATAACGCTAGCCCAATATTACAAATTTAAGAGACCTGGTTCTCAGAAAAAAATTTAATTGACTACGTCACCTTACAAAATAAGTTATTGGATTACAGTAATTAGATGCTGCTACATTAAGAATGTCGATTGTTAGTGTATGATTTCTGAGTGTGCATATAACAATGTTTTAATTTGTTAGAGAAAACTCATTTTGATGGCCATTAATTTTTTTTTTTTTTTATCTTTTACATTTCTAAAGGAATTCATGAAACATTTGAAAACTAGTTTGAGTTTAACAAAATGATTTATAACCTTCCCTTTTAATGAGTTACACGTCAATAAGTTAAGCAGTTAAGTTATGAATAAACATTATTTAATTAAAAACGTATATACTATAAGTCCTTAACAAAATTTTAAATGCATTCCTAGTATGTGTTTGCCTATGGAGTTAGTTTCTACATTACATTTTTTTCATAAAAAAATCGCTAATGTTTTGTACCTAAACATGCTCAATTTAACTAGCTATGGTTCAGATATAATGTATAAAGTGTTTAGATACTCTATTACGTAATGTAATATTTATAATATATACTATACAATATTCATATAGTTCTATATATGTAATAATATATAAAGGAGATTCTCTTTTTTGTGTCCACATTTCAAAATACTTATTTTAACCTTTAAATATAATAATTTATTAAATTTTTAAAAATTGTCTATTACTTTTACAAGATTTTTATAAAATCGGATGTCTCTGCTCATTCTCTTCGTCTTTATTTATTAATGATTATTTTTTCATCTGTTATTATATATTTCACTTCATTTTTAATAAATATAATTTTAATTTATATATCAACTTAATAACATTACAATATTATCACATACTAATATAACAACACGCATATTTAAAAAATACATATATACAAGCGCGATAACGTCTGTGTTTACGCTAGTAATAATAATATAAAATTGTACTGTTAATATAATTAACGATTTACGTTAGAGAGTATTATAGTTAATTTACCTGACTATGGTTGATGGCAAACCTATGCTTTATACATGCATTTTCTTTTTTTTTTTTAAATTAAGCCCTAAATTAATTAGAATTAGACACTTTGCTACGTGGGCCCAGCCTGATAATGATTATTTCTTTTTTCTACTAATCTCTGGTTTGTATGAATTAATCCCATCAGTTTCAAAGTTATAGGTTTTTGGTTAGTTTATGATTGCAAATCCCCGTGTTTGTATTTCTATTGCAGCAATATTTCTTTCATTAATTGCTCACCATGCTGGGTGCTATTTAGGAATGAATATCATTATTAAGATTCTGTTTTGAAGTTATTCTAAGTTTTTGCTTTTCGATTTTTAAACATAAATTCAAAATAAAACCTGCCCTGATAAAAGAGGAACGAAATGAAATTTAATATATATATATATATATATATATATATAATAATTGTGAATGTTTGGTAAAACACAATTAAGAAAATATTTAAAAAAATAATTTATTGAAAATATAAAAATGAATTATTCTACATAAGTGAAATATATTTGAATATACAGAAAAAATTCAAAGAACATAAAACCTAACAAAATATTATTATAGAAAACTTAATAGAAGATCGAAAGAAGATATTAAACATATCTCTAATACCTCTCTCAAAGTGGACAGGGAGATATGAAGATCCAACTTCAAAATAGTAGTTTCTCAAAAAGTCGTATAAAGAAAGTCTTAAACATTTTGAAAACAACAGTGAACCTTTGAAAGGATAAAAGGAGCCTATGGCTACCCCAATTTTTTTTTATATCTATATAATTTTAAATATCTGTTTTAAAATTTTAAAATTTTAAAATTTTAAATATATTTTATATATTAGATATTTAAAGAAAAATTATACACCTCTATCTATATATAAAGGAAATTTTTTTTACACATATTCAATTTTACCTTTTAAATACTTTTAAAAATAAAAATAATTATTTTATTAATATTATCTCTTATTTATTTAATTTAACCATTATTTTATCTAACTATTATTTTAAAACTTAAGCATTATAAATAAAAATTAATTATAATAAAATTATAAAAATTATTCATATTTATTTTATAATTATAATAATAACAACAATAATAACTTTATTATTTTTATTATCATAAAAAAATAAATATAATGTTTTTACTATTTTATGTAAAAATTTTGGATTACTCTTTTGATTCCTATTCTCGTTTAAAAATATGAAGCTAGTCCTCCCATTTTTTATTTAGTCCCAGTATTTTAAACAATTATGCAATTTGGTCCTTTTTTCATTAAATTTCCTATATCAGATCAAGGTTTTTTTTAATCGATATAGAAGTTGTGAATAAGGATGGTTTGCTTTGCTGGTATGACTAACATAATCTTAGTGTCAGTTTTGATGAAAAATCCTTACTTTGCTTAAAAATATTTAACGAAAATGACCAAATTACATCAATTTTTAAAAAATCAAAACCAAATTATGACTAAAAGAATCTAGAAGACTAACTTGATATTTTTGGACAAAAAAATGGACCAAAAGAGTAATTCAACCAAAATTTTGGCACCCCAAAATATTGGTTGAAGATTCGCCACTGCTTGGGAAGTTTAGAACCTTGAGAAGTTGAAAATCTTGAGAAATTGATAAACTTTATGTTTTTTTTTAAATGCTCCTATATTTGGGAGGTAATGATAACAAAATTGTACAATTATATTTCCATTGCTGAAAATTGGTATCAACAAGAAAGAGATATACAAGAACAAAAGCATCATTTTCTCCAAGCTGCATCATTTTCTCCAAGATGAAGAAATAAAGTGTTAGGAGAAACAAAACTCGTCATGGACGAAAGACAAAGAGAAAGTAATGACGGAAGGTGTTTTTATTGGATACATGTTAAGAAGTTAACTTTAAGTCTAACTCAATCCCTCAAAACCAACTTGTAAGGTGTAAGGTGAGACTTACATCTACAAATATAATATAAAATGGTCTTATAATTAAGGACTGGACATTAATGAGTGGTCCTATAGCAAGTGAAACAACAGACCCAAGAAATTTCAATAGGATAGACTTTAACAATGACTCTGATACCATATGAGTGTTCGATAAAACACAAATAAGAGAATATTTGAAAAGAAATACTTGATTGAAGTATGTGAACGAGTTGTTCTACAAGAGTGAAATATGCTTGAATACATAAAAAAAATTCAAACAATAGAAAATCATAATACAAAACTTAAATAAAAAATCATAACAAAAAACTGAAAGAAGATATCAAATATATCTTTAACACCCATCTCAAATTGGACATGAAGATTATGAAAGCACAACTTGAAAACAAATATTTTGAAAAATAGTCAGATGAAAAGAATTCAAAAAATTAAAGAACCTTAAGAAAAATATCACATAAAAAATAGTTTAATTTTAGTTATACAGAGTCGAAGACTATATTATATATTTTAGGGTTAAATATGTTTTTGGTCCCTCAAGTTTCAGCGAAATTTGGAATTAGTCCTCCATCAAAATTTTTGACCAATTTAGTCCTTCATATTTCAAAATGCATGAATTTAGTCCTTTTAACCAAATTTTGTTAAGTTTATCTGACGTTTCAAGCGCATTTCATGATAGTATTTAAGTTAATATTGAAGCAAAAATGTGTCAAACAGTATAAATAATTTAAATACTATCATGAAATGCGCTTGAAATGTCAGATAAACTTAACAAAATTTGGTTAAAAGGACTAAATTCACGCATTTTGGAAGATGAAGGACTAAATTGGTCAAAAGTTTTGATGAGGGACTAAACCTAAATTTCGCTCAAACTTGAGGGACCAAAAAAATATTTAACCCTATATTTTAAGATTAAATTGATAAAGTAAAATCTTTAATGATGAGAATTTATATATTCAAGTAATTAATATAACCACAATAATCGTTAATGAAACAGACAATAACGAATTATAATCACAAATTGCTTCTAACTACTGGATGGATAAATTGGAATGTATACAGATATTCATCCACGCATATCAAATTAACATGTAATAAGAAAAAAGACATACGAGTAAAAGTTTCACTTAATTTTGATTATAGTAATGAAATGGTTGTAAATTTGTATTTATGAGTTCTCAAAATTTATACCCAATGATAGATTACGTGATAAAATTACTAGATAAAAAATATTTAACGACGTAATAGAAGAAAGCTGTGAAGTTAGCGTGAGACGTTCTAATGATTTATTTGATCATTTTAATCGTTGATAATAAGGGTATATTAGTAACTCCAACTTCAGTAAGTCATCTTAATGCATAACTTTGACAGGTAGTAATTATTCTAATCATTGACTTTATTACCTACTAATTAAACTTACCAGGCACCGGAAAATAGGCAATAGAAGTTAAATTTTGGAGACCAAATTTGATAGTAATAATTATCCAATACACGAACCAATTTGATTGATTTGGTAATGATAGGAACCAAATTAATTCGTATAATTAGCAATCTCAGAAGTTACGCTGATCAACAAATATCAAAGTTAAGAACTGTTCATGAAAAATTGTCGGCAACGAAGTTAAAATGGAGATAGTTGTCTCATCCAATTGACAATGATTACAGAAAACTTATTTTGTTGCAGGTAGTGTATATATTGGAGATATTAAGGGATAAAAATAGTTGATATTGAGTTAAATTAACTAGCGAAGCATTGGTGTAAGAGTGATTTGGGCTTAATATAAAACCGATCAGAGAGAGAGAGACGTTTGGTTTGTTGTTTAGTGAGAGCATTAAGGACAAAACGGTTGGTTTGGTGAAGGTTTTGATGAGAAATGAATTGAGAGGTGTATTGTGATTATAGGTGTGTGGAATTTGATTTCCATTTTGAATCACATACCAAGAAGAAACAGTGTGACAAACTTCACCTGATGTTACTTGCATGTGTCCATTTAACTAGAAGAGCTAAAAAGGACGTGGGAAGCTGAGATAAACAGTTAACGGGGACCACACTCTGGTTGCTTTCTTAATTGCTTCTGATGCCAAAATCCAATGAATGAAGAGTTAGGTTGGATTGAAGGGAATAGCTTGAGGTTGGGGTTTTTATGCACCCACCCACTCACTCTTTCCTTCACTTTCCTCTTCCTTCTAAAAAAAATGAGGCACAAAAAAATATGCTGCAAAACAAAAATACCTTTGCTTTCCTTGCAGTCCACCACCACATGAACATAAAATTAAAGCCACAAACAGAGGAGAGGTCATTTTCTCCCATTTCTCCTTCAACAATAAAATAATCTTCGAATCCATTACCCGGTTACAACGTTTTTTCACATCACCATGGACTAAGCTACAACTACATTTCTCCTTCCCAAACTCCGGTATTCGACAAAAATTATTGCCCTTTGAAGTAATTCGATTATCTCATATCATATGCTGAAAAATGTAAAACACACTCACCAACACAATCATGCGTTCATTGGAAACTTTGGTAAGACCTCTTCGTAATAAGAATCATTATTTTAGTCTCTGTCCACTCAAATTGAATACAACTTCATTGCTGAATAATTCAATGTATATTACATCATCAAATTACCTTCAACCATCTCATTATTAAAGCAACAAAATTATATCAATAGGTCAACATGCATGTAATTGCGTCCAAAAAAGGTGAATATAGGTGAAATGGTAAAATAATTAAATTAAATTAAATGATTGGGTAAAAATAAGTTTCATATTAAGCATGTATTTATATCACAGAGTAAGCTTAGCGTGTGTGAATCTTCTATTTAAAGCACGTAGTGTAGGCAACACATACATGTCAAATACTATTAAAATGAAAGTCACTATTTATTTATTTGCTTATAGATGTCCTCTATTTATGGATAAAGAAAAGATAAGATTTACATAGGTTTTTTTGTTGTCTGCAGGTGATGATCTGCAAATAAATGTAAAGAAAGTTGTTGGATCCACACATGTCCATCATGCATGCTCTATCTAGAATTACGTAACTATAGCAGCAGACAGTATTTGATCAAATTTAGCCTTGTTTCTTGTGCAAAATGTTAATGTTTTATTATCATTAAATTTTGATATAATTGATTATGTTACGGCACATAATTTATTCAGTTTGAGTGAAGTGGTTCATGCACCCGAAAACAAAGTCAGAAAATTTTGTTCATTTGTGTGGATCAACAGTTGTATTTGACTAACATTGTGCTACAACCAAAGATAAGGAAATACACCATTGAACGAAGTTACCTTAATGTTATATACCATTACAGAAATTCACCAAATAATATGATTAAGAAAATACCATTAAAAAAATACAGCTGCATCATAATATTTTTATTTAAAAGATTTAAGTTTAAGCAAAAAGAAAAAAAACTATAACTATAGACAACATTACGTTGAGAATTTAAGTGTGAGCGTAAGTTTTATATTGATTAAAAAAAAAATTAAACATTTATAAAAATGAAGACCCATAAATTTATCTCCTTAAAATTTTAGATTAAAAGTGGTGTCAATCCCTTATAAAAGGGTTTGACTCATGTTTTATTGGTTGTCTTCTCAATAATTCTGTCTCAAAACACCCAACAATAAACTTATTAGAATTTTTTTACAAGTATATTGTGCATTATATAACTAATAAGTTTTTTTTTATCTGTATTGAAGACAGAAAATTTTTTTTCTTATGTCAAAGTTTTATGAAAGTAAACGCACCAATATATAGTAATAATAAATGATAATTCGTCTCATAAATTTCGAGCACATATGGAACTAAATTAAATATATGTAATTAACAGGATTAAAACCATTAGTCTTTATTTTTGTGTTTCCTTCTCTCCCTCCAATAATATTTTTGCCAATTCAAATCATTGTTAAATTGCATTTAATAGTATGTGTTATATCAATTGACGTAGGAAAGAATTCTAAGAGAATCAAGAAAAAAACATAAAATGGAGATAAACAATTTTAATCCATATTAATATATGTTTATGTTATTAAATTAATTTATAATAGGACTTGCAATACTTTATTTATATTTTTTATAAATCATTAATTATTTAATAGTTATGAAAAACAATTTTCAAGGTGTAATTTGAGACTTACTCACTAGTCCGGTTATAATTTTTTTATTAATATTTATTAACTGTGTTGTGAATGATTTTTTGTAATGACAATTTTCACTAATTTATTTCGAATATAATTTTCTATACTAATACTTCACAATAATTTTTCATTTTCATTTTAAATGTATTTTAACTTTAATTTATATTTTTCAAAATTTATTTCTTTAAGTATATTCCTTTATAAAGTTATGATTAGAGGACTACAAAATAATTGACATCTAATTTGATGTAATACAAACCTTATATACTTATGAGTTTTTTGAGGGAGATGATATTCAACATCTATAAAATCTGAACTAAAATCTGAACTAAAATTTTATGATAATAGATTTATGAATTTTTTATTTAATAAAAAATCACAATTGTGTTTCCAATAATAAATAATGTACTTTTAAACATCTTTTAACTTTTAATGAAATATAATTTTTGATATAAAAATAATTTAATTATTTTGTAAATTCAACCATTAATGTATATACATTTTTATTTTATCATATCAATTAAATTGTTCATAAAATTTTTACTGTTTATTTTAGCTTTTAAGTATTTCTCATTATTTTTTATTTTGTTTTCATTTTATTCGGATTATCCACTTTGAATCTATCACCTTTTCATTCCTATTTTTTGTTTTTTCAGTGAATAACTATCTAGTACTCAATCCAAAGCTAAGTGATAAAACCTGTCAGTGCCCCATGCAACTATCTTCATCTGTTTTTCAAATGCTCTTAATGTTCCGCAGGTTATACTTACTACAAATCCGAACCAATAACTCCCCCCCCCCCCCCCCCTTAACAGAACGAGGACACATGTTATTCATGTAGAGGTGCATATATGCATACTGTGATGTGCACCGTGAACTTATCAATTTAATTTGTAGTAGAAAATTCAATGGAATATATATCGTATATATCATATATGTGCTGTCGGAGACGAGATAAAGGGGATCAAGTGGAGCCATTATTCAATCGAGATACAAGTTTTATACAGATTTTCAACTTACATCTAATTTTCCTGTAATCATCAATTGAAAGTGAGAAAAAAATATAATGTTACACACTTTTTTCGCAGAAATTAAAATAAAAACTGAAGACCAAAAGACAGTTTTTTGTATTCAAGAATTAAATTTATGTTTGTGATCATACCTTTTTATTCTTCCATCTTAAAAGATGGACATTTAAACTTTTATTAACAGATGACTAAACACAGTGAAAATTATTATTTTTTAAAATATATAAACTAAACAAGGACAATTCTTTCATCTAATATTGTTTTTGTAAAAGTCAAACATCGCGTATCCTCTACTTCTATACATCGCGTACCAGACATTCAACAACGTTAATCAGAAGAGTTAGTAGCGTATTACGTGCCGAAATAATTTCTGTGTGACATAGCAATAAGCAACGACAGTTGTGTAATGAAAATGATGTGTTTTTCCACTTGTGAGGAAAATTTGATGTGTGAATATAAAGGGAATCACCAATCAGCAACAAAACTAGAAGAAAAATGAGACTGAATTTTATTTGATTTTATTTGTTGATACGTAGAAATAATAGCGACGTAGACGTTGTATGACTAAATTTGATATTGGTCGGTGTTGGGACAGAACCGTTGGGATTTTTATGTCGAGGGTGATTGTAGTGTATTTTTTGGGTATGTTAATTGGTGTTGAATAATATAGGGTTACGTGTGAAATAATAAAGATGAGAAAATGAGCTGGTTTTACAGGTATACACACAGAGGAGCGAGGTTGAGGGTGACACCATGCTTAAAGTGGCATACTACAAAGATGAATTTATGAGCTGCCACTGCCACAGATTGTGGGGTCCATCACAGTGTCCCCAATGGACCCCACCATATTATTGAGCCTTGGCTTTGAGCCATGTGATGCAGGACACTAACCTAGCTGGATCTGCCCAATGTGTTATCCCGATCCAAACCTTTTACATCATACTCTTGCTTTACCTCGACCGGAAAATCAAAATCAAAATTAAGATTACATTTTCAAAATATATCATAACTCACCAACAGTCTTTTTCTAAAATACTTTTACATTTCCTCTTATAATCTGATTTTAGATCTAACTTTATTCTTTTTCTATTTATTATAATGCATTTTCATATTATCTTTAACCCACCTGTCACTTTTTAAGTGTTTAACATATATTTTCTCATATACAAGTAATAATCTAAGTTTTCAAATAAAAACAAAATTCATATTATATTATGACTTTCAAAATTTCACTTTCGTTTGATATTTTCTGACTGTAATTCAGTATTGTACATTAAATTTTTTAAAGAAAAAATAATGATCCATATTATAAATTAAATAAAGAAATATAAAATAGGAATCAAATTATGATAGATTTTATTAAAAAAAAAAATTTACTCAAGAAAAAATATTAAACTTCTCGTACCATTGTTTGGTAAAGTAATTGACTAAAATTCTGTGTCTGTTTGGACAGTAATTGACTAAAATTTTGGGTCAAAATACCACGTTACAGTTTATTAGTAAGAAAGTTGTATAAACATTTTTTTTTAATAATTGCAATCACTCAATCCTAAAATTGTAATTTATCTACTTAATTGATTCATAATATTGATGATTTTAATATATGTATGTATATATTTTTCGCATGAAAATTCTAAATGCCTTGTTTAAATAACATTAGAAATGTTTTTTTTCTTTAAATTGTCAAAAGAAAAATAATAAGACGAGTTTGGTTCAGTTTTATTTATTAAGTCACTTAAAAAAAGATAAACTAATTCAATCTATTTTTTAAATGGTAGGTAAATTACAACCTTTTCCATCATAAAATCTTTGTGTCCAGATCGGTCTTGAATGAATTTTTTTTTAAAAAAAAAAAAAATCAGTATAAGATTCATTGGAAGTAAAAACATCTCATTAGATCCAATGAATGTGGTAAAATCATATGTAAGATTATATCATATTAGAATAAGTTAAAATCAAACTCTATAATATTATAAATAATTTAGTATCTCAAAATTTAATTAGAAAAAAAACGGTTAAAATATTGAGAACAGTACACTCAAGATTAGGTACTTAAAAAAAAACATTGTTTTTATTTTATATTATAAACAAGCCCATTTTAGATCAGACAAAAAAATAACTCGATTCAATTTAAGTTATAATTTTTTAACTCAAATTAATTTACGTATTTTTAAGCTGAATGTTTGACTAACCTTATTTTAACAATTTTATTATTTGGCAGTAGTTGACCCACACAATTTTAACTCTAATATATAATTACATTAAATATATCTTTAATGGTAATCTTAGTACTGAAGTAAAACTATATTGTATCTCATAGAAGCTACATGTAATCGGTATTATAAAAAAACCACTATCGTTTTAGTATGAATCTTTAGTCCTTTTCTTTTTACAATGACCCTCTCTCGCTCATAATTTATGAAGGTTTATGAGTTAAGGTTAAAGTAACTACTCTTCATTGTAATGCAGAAATAAAAAAGTAAAATAGAAAATTTTATAAATATGTTACTATAGTAAAAAAAATATCATGTTTTTTATTTTCTAAAAAATATTAAACGATATAATGAAAAGAAGACCGATCGATATAGTATTTTTTCATAAGATGCAATCGTTTGAATTGAATAAAAAAAATATGACAAAAATTGAATTTTCTTTAACAATGTAGCACATTTATAAAGTTGCAAATATACCCGTAACATAGAAACAGAAACAGAGTTCATTAATGAAAGAAAGACAAATTAAAAATGTAGCAGCATGTACCCAGATAATAAGAGAGAAAAATGTGGAGGCATATATAACATAAGTGCGTGGAAGTAGGATGAGAAGTTAAAAGCATAAAATGTTTTTGACCATGCAAACACAAACACAGAGAGAGAAAAAAAAAGAGAAAAGAAAATGAGAAGCAATATACAAATACTATGGCACCTGTGAAATGTGGACGTGAGTGACGATGACTGGGTACCGGCAAAGACGCAAACCTCCCTCCTTTCTCTCCATAATGGTGTCTGTATGTGGTTCCGCGTCACGTGGCTTTGTGCGTTGCGTTATTCCTTTTCCTACCTTTGTTCTCAAATCCACATCCCAACTAGATTACGTTAGCTTTCTTCCATTTTCTCTGCCTTCATCTTTTTCAAGTCCTGCCCCTTTCATTTACTTTTTCATTTTTTTCGATGTAAAAATATTAGGTGAATTCATTCATCCACCATTTTTCTAAATTTTGGACCACATCCAATATCCTTTTTTTTTTGTACAGCTTTTGCAAAAGTAAAAGAATAACTGTAGAAAAAAAAATAATACCCCCGAGTTTGGTTTATTAATAACAAATCAAGACTTTCTTTAGTTTGCGCCTAACCATTTCTCTTAAATATATATACAATTAGGTATTTCATTGCTATATTTATGTGAACAAAAGAACATTTATTAAACAGAAAAAAAGGTAAGTTTTGTCAAATGAATGTGTATATATGAAACAGTATCTGTCAAAACAGTATAATTAATGCCTGAATTTCTGTTAAGAAATACCTTTTTCGGAAAAAAAAAACAGATTTTTATAGATGTAAGTAGAACAACTAGAACGCTAAAAAAACGTGTTAAGTAAAGAGTTCCATTATTTTAGCTTCTTAATGGTGTGTTGAAAGGAAAATGTAGAATGAGAAAATAGCGATGTAAGAAATGAATATTTGAGATATCTATTTAATAGCTTTTTAGTTTTGGACGTACTAATGGGACAATTTAATAAATACGCTTTCATACATTAAAATGATTGTTTGGTGATTAAGAAAATGAGGGTGTGGGTAAAATGGTAAATGCGGGAAGAGAAACTTTGATGCGGGAGTACAGTTGGACAGGGTCGTTGCGGAGGGGTAAATTGGGAAAGAGGGTGAGAAAAGGTTGAAAGCACGCGACCACAATGCAGTGAAGGTGAAGGGAAAATGATGGTGGTTGTTGTTCTTACAGATGCCTGGCGCGGCTCGCTTATGAGAACCTTTCGTTTCCACAACTACCCTTTTTTCCCACACGCCCTCTCTCTCCACTTCTAATTATATTGCTTTCTCTCTCTAGCATTGTCGGAGAACACACTCTCTTTTTTTTGTTCTCTCTCTCTCTCTCTGTCAATCTCTCTCTTCCTCACACTTTCTTTCTCGAGCAACCGAATTCGTCTCCGATTCGCTCTCCCTCTGCGTCTCTCTGTTACTACGCTGCTTCCCCATGGAAGCAGGGGAAGATTGCTGCGTCAAGGTCGCGGTCCATGTTCGGCCACTCATCGCCGATGAGAAGCTTCAAGGATGCAAAGACTGCGTCACCGTCGTTTCTGGGAAGCCGCAGGTGCACTTACTTACTCTCAGCTCAATGCTGTCGTTTAACCTTCGCCATTGGCGAATGTGAAAATGAACGAAGCGCATTGTCGTTGACTGTCGACACTGTTTGAGTTCCGCTGTCTAGCTACTATTAATTTCCTCTTCCGCGAGAGATCTGGATCCGAAACTGCTTACGTTATAAACATGTGTTACAGAGTTTGGGCTTGGAATTACTTTTGTTTGTGATCTGACAAACTTACCTAATTTAGATATTTGACTTGTGTCTATTCTGACTCCTGACATTCTAGCATAGGCTTGACTCGTAAGTTTCTGAAACGTTATTTTGGGGAAATAGACAGGGTTTGTTTTTGGTAGCTATATTTCATCTAGTGTTTTCAATGAGAGAAGGAGAGAAGGAGAAGAAGGCTTTTATCCAGTTTTACAGTTTCACCTTTTCTTTCGTACGATCCATAGCCCGGCAGTTACTACGATACAGTGTTTTGAACAGTACACACACACACACACACATATATATATATATATATATATATATATATATATATATATATATATATATATATATATATATATATATATATGTGTGTGTTTA
>Ga0214545_1005306_pt1 | contig 23398 bp, 5 predicted proteins | sample CNSS4metaG_FD_160064 | JGI IMG/M metagenome (GOLD analysis project Ga0214545, IMG submission 160064) | Root nodule microbial communities from cowpea collected in UCLA plant growth center, Los Angeles, California, USA - CNSS4 | ecosystem: Host-associated > Plants > Roots > Nodule | place: USA...
ATTGTACCTATAAATAGGACTCGTCCTATCAGTAATTAGACACACATAAAAACAGAAGTTGCTCCCTACTCTCTCATTCTCTATTCTTCCTCTCCTTTGTCTCTCTTATTACCTTTATTTTATAACAATAATTTTATTTTTAAAATATTCTCTCTATGTATTCGTGGTCAATGGTATATCCTTTACTTTGCAAGTGAATTGCATACAAAGACAGATAAAGGAAACAATGAACAAGAATAGCATCTTTCCATTTTCATTCCTTTCATAAATTCTTAGTAAATTGATGCCTTGCAAACGTATATGTTTCCTTTTCTCCTTTTTTTTAACTCTTCATGGTGCCACTTATGGTTTGACCAAAGGATAACGTATCTGTTTGCACTTAAATATAATTAAAGTATTTAAATTAATCCAGCACAATTTTTCACAATTTTTACGAGTTAAATATGTTGTTGGTTCCTATATTTTTGGTAAAATTTGGAATTAGTCAATTTTAAAATTTTGGATTAATTTAGTCTCTCATTTCTCCACATATGTTAATCTAATCCTTTAAACCAAATTTTGTTAGCTCGGATTATATTTGAGTTGTTTATACAGTTTGACACATTTTTGTTTTAATGTTAAGTTAAATACTATTATGAAATGTATTTGAAATATCAAATAAACCTAATAAAATTTGATTAAAATGACTAAATCCACGTATTTTGAAAGATGAATGACTAAATTGGTTCAAAGTTTCAAAATGGACTAATTCCAAAATTTATTGAAACTTAAGGGACCAAAAACATATTTAACCCCAATTTTTACATTTAAATATAAGTTATAGTACCATAAAATTATTGTAGTACCGTTAATAAAAAAAAACAACAACTAAAGATGATAGGGGGAAGATAAATGTAATATTTGTAATTAATTTCAACTAGAAAATGTATTCAAGCAGTAAGAAACTTGTCTAACATGTATCTAATATATAAATAACCATATATTTAAAATGTAAGAGAAATTAAAAAAAATGTATATTCTGCTAATTTTCAACTTTACCATATTTATCACCAAACTTTACCAAATTTGTTATTCTAGAATACATATAAAGTCTTCTTAAAAGTAATGAAAAACCTAAACTAATACAAGAGCTAATCATACTCAGGGAGAACATATATCTCTGCACTAATTATTTCAATAATTTTCAAATGCAAACAACTCTCTTGTTTATTTCGTTGGACGTGGTTATCAACATTGTTTTAACCTTCACACATCTTTATTATCTGATTAAAGGCATGAGAAAGTATGCTACGTACAATAACTGCAAAAAGAAAAAAAAGACATCAATATATCATATAGCCAACTTTGAATGAGAAAAAGACATATTTTAGTGCAAAAATTTAAAAATAAATGTAGAAAAAATTGACCAAAATTCACATCGAGACATGCTTTGCATCTTGAACAATGATGTGTGTTTTTTTTACTACAATATGAAACTATAATCATAGAAATTCATGTTCAGAAAAAAACAACTTTAGCTGATTTATCCCGGATTCTGTATCCAATTAGAAATTCAAAAAGAAAACTTATTTTTCAAAACAAGGGAAAATTAATTGGATGGTTATTTTATTTCTTTTAAATCATAATACAGATATTTAACTCCTTAATATGTGCAAAATGTTTTGTTAAAGGGTTAGAGCACCCTTCAAGTGTTCTTTTTAATTTAATTTTATTTTTTGCTGATAAAAAAAAAAAAAAAAAAAAAAAAACTCCTTAAATGGTAAAAAATATTAAAGCATTACCTTCCAGATCAACATATAGAAGGATCCAATGGAAGCTTTGCTACTCAAATCTACAAAATTTGCTTTATACCAGAGAATCCAAGCCAGAACAGCATGTCCCAAACCCTAAAAACATTCATAATTTTCAAGACACTACGTACTATCAAGATTGGGAAATTGTAATAATAGCCTATCCAATATGCAAAAACATTCCTAAGGGCACATTTCTTCATTTAAGATTGATTTTCGATTATTTAATTTTATTATTCTCTTCTAAGTTGCAATTTTTCAGCCTAAAAAATATATTGCCAAGCTTTATTTAAAACAAGAACTTTAAAAACTTTATGAATGCATCACGAGAATCAAAATTAAATGACCATCACACAATACAATCCAAAAATCATTATTGATTTTCAAATTTCAAATTGCATAATCTACAAGTCATTTTTAACTTTTGGCTTACATAATCCAACAAGAACAAAACAAGAATTTTAATATTTATGGGGTGTAAGGAAGAATATTTGCCATGACTCAAGGGTGGTGTTTAGTGCTATCAACGGAGCAGGTAGGGTACGGGTAGTAACTCCCTCGTACCCTACTCGGTGGATAAATATTCGCCCCGTACCCGTACCCATATCTGTCGGGTATCCGTTATGCGGGTATCCGCCTATTTTTTTCATATCCGTGGGTATCCACAGGTACCCACGAGTATTTACAAAATTATTTAAAAAATAAATATTTAATCATAAATTCAAATAAAATAAAATAAAATACATCACTGTCATAAATTTTTAAATAAAGTTCAAATAAACTTAATTCATACAAGTCCAAATAATTATAAAAGTAAATATAAAATGACATTCAACACAATAAAAATTCTTTAACCAGTGTTTTGATCAAAAAGTCTACTTTCTCCAATTGATTCCTAAAAAATAAACAAATAATAAACCTCAATTGTCACGTGCCAAGTATTCTTATTTTAATTCCATCATTTGACAACAAGCATATCATAAATGTCATTGTCTATATAGGATTTGATATATATGTCCAATTTCAAATAAAGGAAAGAGAAGAATGTCAATGGGGTGTACTTGGAAGAAGACAATGTACCAATACTTAGAAGTTTGAAGAATGAAGACAAAAGACAAGATGTGCAACTTAGAAAAAATTAAGCTAGAATGTTTTTTACTAATATATATATATATATATATATATATATATATATATATATATATATATATATATATATATGAGGGTACTTTTGTGAATTAAAGTTTAGCGGGTACGGGTATCCACGGGTATGGATACTATGATACCCGTACCCGCCCCGTTAACATGTGGGTATTAAAAATACCCATACCTGCGGGTAGCGGGTATCCATTTTTAATATCCGTTTTTTACCCATTGCGGATTTTATCCATGGATACCCGCAGATACAGATTTTTTTGACATCCCTAGTGGTATTGAGAGAGGCCTCGAAATTTTTTGACATATTATGGACACAAAAACACACTAAAATTGTATGTTATTTAAATAACAATTGGATTGACTCTTCTTTTGATAGGAGACTCACTTCTAGATATCATGTTTCTAATTTGATCTCTTGGAAGATCAATAAACTAAATGCATTAACAAAATCTAGTGTGGAAGCATCATAATATAGAGTTATGACATTAACTACATGTGAGTTTATTTAACTCAAACAATTACTTAAAACAATGCAATTTGGAAGACATCACTCAAATTACACTTATATATTAAATAAAATTGTTTTTCATATTAGTTCAAATTCTTTCATGAACTGACCAAACAGATCAAGATTGACCATCATTTTATTAGAGAAAATATCGTATCTGGTTCTACATAGATCAAGTTAGTTAATTCTAACAATCAACTACAAGACACTTTTACTAAATCATTTAAAAGACACTTTTACTAAATGCTTATGAAATCTTAAAATTGATTATATTTGTAATAAACTTGGTACATATACTTTATACTTTATATATGCATCATCTTAGGAAGAGTATTAGTTGCAACAAGCTTACCTTCATCTCTTTGTATTTTCTTTTATATATATATATATATATATATATATATATATATATATATATATATATATATATATATATATATATATATATATAACTCTAAGTGTTCTATACATATTAGTGATTCGCTCTATGCCTCTCTCTTTTATTTTAACAAAGGATATGAATTTATTTAACAAAACACTATTATCAAAATGGAAATGGAGACTTAGAAATGAAAAAGTAAAGATTATGAAAGGAAATCTCATAACATCAAAGTATTTAGCATAAAAGAATATGAGAGAGAGGAGAAACAATTGAGGAGCCGGGAATGTGGCTAGATAATAAATGGTAATGAAAAACTTAGAACGGAGGAGAGTTAAAAAAAAAAAACTTATTACGTGGAAAATAATCTTAACGCAATCGTGTAACAAAAATACTACCGTGACAATTTTAACCAAAAGACTGGAAGATGTTAGTCCCGCAACGAGGGCAATTCCGAAAGCCATTTCAAAAAGGAAAATACAAATCCAGAATACCTGCAAAAGATTAGTTAGAAACAACCAAAGAAAAATAAAAGGTAACAACCAATTGAACAAAGATGTTTTTATTAGAAAAACATACCCGTTTTTGACCGAAACGTGCTGAAAAAGATTGGATACCAAATGTTTGGTCTCCGTCGATATCAGGTATATCCTGTTGAATCCAATAAAAGGTTTTATAACGGGTACATATAAAATCTTGTTAGAAGTTTCATATAAAAATAAAGTCAATTTATAATAAATAAATAAATATATATATATATATATATAAATAAAATATAAATTTTACTTTACAAATCAATTTTATGAGATCGAATGAAGTCTAAAATTCGTTATTAATAAAGTTTGATGTCGAAAACAATGTGTGTTTTGAAAAAATAGAGTGTTCTTACCTTGAACAATGCGATACCCAAAGAGTAGAAGCTCATGAATATAATAACAAAAATCAGTGATCTTGGAAAGATAGTAGTCCTCTTCAACACAAAAGTCTGGACATTGTTACATCAAAACACAACGAAAAAAATAATGTATTTAGATTCCTTTCGTCTTTCTTACTTTAATTAAAGACATCAGAAATTAATGTTATTAGAGGACAACCTGCATGTGAGCGAAAAATGTGATTGGAAATATAAGTGCCCAGGTAGCACAGACGCATATTGCCGCAAGTAGTGGATGTCTTTTCCATCTCATCAGAGGCACCTGAAATGTTTCACCATTTTAAGTGGGAATTTAAATAGGTTATCATAAATTGTGTAGAAGTCTATGATACTGTTCATGAAGTGAAAAAAAAACATTTTTTTTTCATCTTACTAATATATTTTCTATTATTATGGATATTATTATAACCTTTACATGCCTTAAAACATTTGAAGGGACAAAAAGAAGTTTATATGCAATCGAATAGAAGAGAACTCACATTGATTGAATAAGCAGTCCATAGTGAAAAGCACGATACAAGATTCCAAATCAATGGCCAAGAACCTATAGTCCAGGCAAGCCAAAAACTCTGTACAAGATAATTAAAAAAAAAAAAAAACTCCTTATACTTTGTCAACGAAGATCTTCTAAAATATGAGTGTAAAAGGGAAATAATACATATGTTACCAGAGTTAAACTTGATGCAACAATAATAACACCCGTTGTAAAGGATATTTGCCCAGATACCAATGGAAGATAAGGTTTGTTTATCTGCAATAAAAGGGAGAATAGGAGATTAAATTGGTCAAAGTTTTAAAAATAAACTAATTCAAATTTTCATTCAAAGTTAAAAGATAAAAACATATTTAATTCTAAGAATAATATCATTTTCTTTATTAATAAATATTTTTGAATAATTATTTTAAGAAGATAATTAATTTTTTAACGGAGTGATACTAAAGTCCAAAAGGCATAATAATAACTTATCATTGATCAAGATATTATTTATTTGTAGTAGAAAGTTTGATACCTTGTCTATTTCAAGATCAGATAATTGATTCACACCATTAACGTAAATATCCATAAACAAGAGAGGTACCATAGCCTGAAACAATTTCGGAACTCAAAAGCTGTGAATGAAGTTAAAGGGTAGTTTATAAGTGGCTATTATAAGGAGAAGTAACTTATAATTAGAGTCTCACCTGTAACACCCCAATCAAAAACAATGGAGATATATCTGATACCTTCTCCACTACCAAGAGAGATGCAGAAACTGTGCTTAAAATCTGACCAACAAAGATAAAATCTCTCATTTATAACTTATTAAGTTACTAAATTTTCATCTAGAATTCAATGTCCAAACTTCTTTAAATTTTAAAAATAAATTAATACAGTCATTTGATCCGAATTATGTATATTGCTTGTTTTCACGTGTCAAACGCGTGTTTTATTCTGTTATTTGAATTGTTTTCATTGTTTAACACATTTTTACTATATTTACCAGAAAACACATTTAACATGTTAAAAAAAATTAACATACTTAAATTAAAAGAACTATATATTCATTCACTTTTAAAGTTTGGATATCAAAATGTATGAAAAACTTAGATATTGGCGAATTTCAATTTCATACCAAAATTTAGAGACAAAAACATTTCAGAATTATATTTGAGTTGTTGATACTGCTTGAAACATTTTTACTTTAATATTAAGTTAAATAGTATTATGTAATACGTTTGAGATGTCAAATAAACTTAACAAAATTTGATTAAAATGACTAAATTCACATATTTCGAAAGATAAAGGACAAAATTGATCCAAAATGGACTAATTCTAAAATTTACTGAAAGTTAAAGACAAAAAATATATTTAACCCTTATATATACGAAAAAGAAAGTGTTTCGTATTTGAAAAAAAAATGAACTTACTCGAGCAATCACGCTGTAAGGATAGCAAAACCTGTAGAGAGCAACTACAAAATTTTTTATTGAGACCAAAAGGTTTTTGGAATTAGAATGTTGTGGTTCAGAATCAAAATATGGTCTTGAGATGGCTTTCCCAACATGTTTTTTGTTGCATTCTTCATACGTAGCCTCTCCTTCTATCCATTTGTAATGATTGTTCAATCTTGATTGTTTGAACATCAAAGGATTATATTCTATTTGAGTTTTTCTTTTGTATTGAGAAGCTTTTGAGTCACAACAACCTAAGCACCAAATGTTTGATCAAGTATTAGTGGTAATAAATAAATAAATTATACATTATATATTTATTTTGGTTAAGTTGATAAAAAATATCAATATAAATGCATAATCAATTTTAACATTTGAAATATATACATAAGTGCAAGAAGAAGTAATCATAATGGAGGAAGAAACTGCCTTATTTATTTTGTAATGGCAATTACTTTCTGCACGCACCTATCATTTTTGGAATTTATTTTTTGAAACATAATAAATAAATTCAGAATTCTTTTCAGAAAGCAAACATTCTCTCGAAAAACATTTTCTGAAAATATTTTGATGAAGTGAGAAAGAAATTTGATGGGATGCAGAAAGTAATTGCTTTTTTTAATTGTTAGAAAAAGCCCAAAAGTCCATCGTCCAGCCCACATTACATAATTTATATCTACATCAAATGACATGCTTGATTGATGTCTTACATTTGCCTTAGAAATAGTATTTTAACTTATAACGTACACATAAATATTCATTTTTATACAACTAAAATTTATAAGAAATAAAAAATTTTCAACATAAAAATTAGATTATAAACTATATCTTAGTTTGAATGACAAATAATTTATATACTGTTGTATAATATTGATTTTTTATTAAATTTATTTCCAAAAGTTATTGAAATTTAATTTTAAAAATAATAATTATAAAAATAAACATATAAAAAAATTAAGGGCTTAAGTGATTTTCATGTGTGCGTGTTTTTTTTTGTTTTTTTTTTCTGTTTTAATTTTTTTAATTTTAATTTTTACTTTATTAAAAATCAAATAAAGTAATATAATTGATTAATATAATATTGTATGACATTTTTATGTGATTTTAATATTTTATGTGATTTTTAACATCTTAAAATTTAAAATCAATGGCTTTATTCCATATTTCTAAAGTTTTCATTCTAATTTTAAACTATATGTAATTTTAAACCAAAAATATTTTATAAAAATGTGAATTTTAATAAAAATAGAAGTGCAACATTTATATAAAAATTAAATTTGATCTCAATATGAAGAGGGACAAAATTGCTCAATTTAAAAAAAAATTGGTATTGAATTGAACAAAAATAATGAATATTAAAATCAAATTGAATATAAAAAACTAACTATGACACATGACAAGATATTGACTTGACATGTAAACATTTTTTTTAAATAAAAAAATCTCGAAATAACACGTGGAGGTCACTATTCACTGTCAATTAATTATTTACATGACGTTAGCAAAAAAGATCAAATTGAACAATTTGATGAATATTACGACAAATTAAACAAAAAAAAGTATATTATTAGAATCAAATTAAAAATACTTAACGAAAATTAGAACCAAATCAATATTTAAACATTGATTCAAATATGTATCTTTTGTTGTTTGACTCTTGGTATATTACAATAACATTTTTAATTTAAAAAAATATTACATAGTTTGTTTTACAAAATATTGAAAAGGAGAAAAAAAATGAAAAGTCCTTAAAAATGTTATCGAAACAAGTTTTCTTTATAATAAAAACTGTAGTGTTAATAGAGGTTATCCAAAGAAAAGGGGATGTGAGACATACTTGTATAGTAAATATTCTTGGTTGAACGTTTACAGCGCCAGAGATTTCCACCTACAATTACCAATGATTCAAAATATCAGTCTATAATGAAAAATTTATCAAATATCCAAAGTTAGGTTTTTTTTTTTTTTTAAAAAAACAAGGTATATTAATTAAAAAAACTAAGTAACGGGTGAAGTTAGAGATATTACCAGTTGTGAATGAAGATGCATTATTAGCTGAAGACATAGCATGCACAGAATCCATGGAAACAACTTAGCACTTTCTGTAGAGAGAGATGAGAGGAATAGAGGTTTATATACAACATTAAATATGTTATTTATCTACAAAATACACACACTTTATCACACAAAGGTGAACCAAATAATTAAACAAAAAGCAATTGCAGGCATCCTAATATAAGTTTTTTCATTACTAAAGAGTAATGAATTTTTAAAATCATTAAGAAATAAGTACTAATTAGAGGTGGTTTAATGGTTTGGAAGATCTAAAACAAATATGTTATTTTTATTTACTAGTCAAATAATTTAAGTTAATTTTGTAATTAATTTAATAGAAATATATAGCACTAAATGAATTTGAAACTTTTCTTCTTAAACAATATTTTATATTAATTTAATTAAAATTTGTTTTAGATATAAAACAAGAACTTTTATCTACTTTGAGTTTTGAATCGGTCCAACAATGATGTTTGATCTACTTAGACCTGTTCCAGAAATTCAATTGGATCTGACCGGCCCAGTTTAATTCCAAAATCTGTGAGTGTGCTCATTATAGTGTTTAAAAGAACAGGTCAGAAGAAAAAAACAAATGTGTATAATAATACTTCAGAAACAGTCAAACTTAAGAAGAAAAAAAAAAGGTTCATGATAGGTGGTGGTGAAGAATGTTTCATAAAATATGGTCTTTTCTTTAAAAAAATGAGTTTCAATAGATTTGTCTAAGCATTACGATATATTTAATTAAGACTTTTGTGTTAAAAAGGTTTATAAAATCATATTTTATTTATAGGTTTTAGTGCTATAAAGTTAAAAAAAAAAAAGTTATAGTATTTAAGAAAACAGGTAATTAATAAGTTAAATTATTCATTACTATTGAAAAAAACATTTAAGTTGGGGTTAAATAGAGTTTAAAATATTTTCGTAATTTGTTTATAAGACGATGGTGAATGGTTTGGAGATTTTCGCAAGTAACGTGTAAAAGGCAGGAAAAATTTAGTATAGCTGCAAATGGATAAAACAACGAAATACTTAGATTTTTATATTCAGTTCTCTTTCATAAAAGAATAAAGAGTTTCATTAATAAATAACTAATTACAAATATTTAATTGTTACTTCTGGCTCTAACAAAAAGAGTTCTTTGTATGATTGTATACAGGAATAATCCTCAATAAAGAGGATATAAACAATTTTTGTTCATTGCTAGCAAGAAAGAACTTCATAAAGATTTTACAAATAAAGGAATACTCTCTCTATTGTCTTGTCAAAAGTTCTAAAAACCTTGCACTAAAGAAGATTTTTAACATTATTGCATAACTTAGTTTTTCGTTTAGACTCAGTCACTAAAAGCATTAGTCGTTTTCTGCATAATAAAATAACAGAAAGGAAGCTATCTAAAAACACAATGCTGTTACGCCTTAACATCACAAAAAAGGAAAAATAGAAAAGGTTAAGAAATTGTATTATATTAACTATGGGTGGAGACATAGATTGAATTTGTCAATAGATTAATTTGGATTTAATAAAATTAATTGGATCTATAATTTAAATTTAATAAATATAGTTAAAATGGATTTTAATTAAAATTCATATTCATTTCAACTAGATAAACTAAATTTGAATTTTTTTAATTTAATTTAAATTAGATTAAAATTAGATTGAATCCACTTTGTCAATAAAATTAAATTTAGTGAGATTGATCTAATATACCTAACTATAATTCAATTAGATATGGGCTATGCCAACTCAACTTGACCTTTGGTTAGAATTAACATAGGTCGACCTTTAGTCATCACTCATTCGATTAGATCCAACTCTGGCAAACTTTCAACTCGGACAAACATAGCCAACCATCGACCGGAGGCGACTCCGATGAACCTTCGATCAAGGTTGACTTGAGTCGACTAAGGCTAGCTCGACTCAGTCAAGTGAACTCGGTTGACCTTAGGCTAGGCAGACTCAACCAATCTTCACTCAGGTCGACTTGACTAATCTTAGGTTGAGCTGACTCAATGGAACTTTGACCCACTTTTGGTCGAGGCTAAATCAGGCGACCTTAGACCTGGGTCGACTCGGTCAACCTTTGACCTAGGCCAACTCTAGCAAACCTTTGGCCTAGATCAACTCAAGTTGATTTAAGTTGACCTTCGACCTAGGCCGACTCGGTCGACCTTTAACCAAGACAACTCAGTCAACCTTTGATCGAGCCTACTCAGCTGATCTTCGGTTGGGTCGACTTGGTCAAGCATCGTCGATCAGGTCAACTCAGTCGATTTTCGTTTAGGTCGACTTGGTTGACCAGGCCAACTCAATCGACCTTTTTTTAGGCAAATTATTTAATATTGCTAATTCGACTCGGTTGGACTCCAATTGACTTTCGATAAGGATCAACTCGACCAACCTTCAACCCGAGCCGACTCGGTTGGGATCGACTCCGTCCGAATTAGTTCAACTCGACTTTCAACTGGAGCTGATGTGGGTCGACCTTTGTTTTGGACTAACTCAGGTCGACCTCCAATCAGGATCGACTTAAGTTGATCTTTAATTAGGGCTTACTTGGCTAATCTTTGGACCTGACTGACTCTACTAGTGCTGAATCGACCAAATCTTCAACTAGGGCCAAGGCGGGCTAACTTTGGTCATGATTGACTCGGGTCGACCTTTGAACAGGGTGGTCTTTGGCCATTGTTGACCGAGACTAACTATTGTTGAACTTCAATCGAGACTAACTTATGCCGATCTTTGATAGGAGTCGAAGTTGAGTTGATCTTTGGTCAAGGACGACTTGGTTTTACTGTCAACCAAAGTTAACTGAATTAAGCTTTAGTCGGGGCCGACTTGTGCCAATCTTTGGCCTGGTCCTTGACCGCCTTGGCTTGACTTAGACACATCTTGTTTTTGTATTTTCAAAATCCAAAAAATTATCCAATTTAAATGCAATCCAAATCCAATTAAGTGGATTAAGATTTTGATTTCAAATTAAAAAAAAAAAATATTCAATCCAAATTCATTTAAGTGGATTGGATTTAAAATTCAAAAATAATGATTTAGATTTGGGATAAATTTATTTAAATGGACTTAAAACAATATGAATGTAGATGATTATAAATTAAGGATCTCAAAATTTTGATCTTTTGCCCATCCTTATTTTTAGTTATAAAGTGTAAAAATGAATTTTACCTGTTGGGTTTATATTTATCAAATTAAGTTGATTCATTTTTATTTTAATCTTGATTGAATTATCTTTAATTTGAATGTAAGACCATAATTTTTGAAGTTTTTTTAAAGTTGAAGTTTAATTTTAAAAATGCCATACAAATTATAGAGGTACGGACTTGTGGTGTTAGGTGTTGTTAATTGTTTGCACAACTTACTTGAGAGATGAAGTCCAACTTGGATAATTTTAAGGTGTTGTGAATTTTTATACAGTGTGCATTCGGTCTAGTTATTAACGTGACTAGTTTTGTACTCGAACCCGATATGAAAGTGAAAGCACTTGGTTGTTTAAGCTAAAGTTGTCCACGTGAATTACTTAAGGAAGTTTGCACTTGAAGCTGTTCACTAATTTACCTGGCTTGAACATATTTGTTAGAAAGTGGAGTTTTATTACGCCGATGTGATATATATCTCGTGTCTAAATTTAGAATTTTTTTAACTATGATTTTGATGTCATCTTAGAAAATAAAATTAAAGTTTAATTTAATTTTACAAATCAATGTAAGATAAAATTTGCATTACATTTATATATTATAAAATTAGTCGACATGTGACTTCTAATACTAATACTAAAATGTCTCAATAAAATTATATATGATTTCTTGTGGCCGTGTGGGTTTTACTTCTAATAGGTACGTTAAAAATTATTAATCTTCTCTTTAATGATTATTGCTGCCAATTTTTTATTATCGTTGCTCTTCGTAAATTCTTATAAATTTGGAAAAATCATTTATGCTCAATTGGTAGTAGTTTGCTGTTGTTGTGTTCTTTTCTAAAAAATTTCCTTAAATCAGATATGATAATTAATTCAATTCATCCATAATCTCTCTAATAAAATATATGGTAATTTTAAAATTTAAATAATTTTATTTTTAAAATATTCTCTATATATATTCGTGGTCAAATGCTGGTATATCCTCTACTATGCTAGTAGATTGCATAAAAAGACATAAGGAAACAATGAACATAGAATAACATTTTTCAATTTTCATTCCTTTCATGAATTCTTAGTAAATTGATGCATTGCGAACGTATAAGTTTCTTTTTATCCTTTTTCTTTAACTCTTCGTGGTGCCACTTATGGTTTGACCAAAGGATAATGTCTCTGTTTACAATTAGATTTGAGTAAAATTAATTATGAATTGCTAAATACAATTGAAGTGTCTCAAAAATAATTAAAGTGCTTTAATTAATTTAATTACAAATTTTATATTCAAATATATGTTATAGTACCATAAAATTATCAATGGTACTAATATTGTTAATGAAAAGAACAATTAAAGATGATCCGGGCCAATAAATTTTAATAGATAAGTTTTAATATATAATCCATCCAATTGGATCCAAGTCTTTTTTATGCTAACAATATTGGAAGAATTAAATTGGATTTTATAAGGAAAAATATAATGGAATATTGTAAAAGAATGATTTTGTCATTCTAGAATACATAAGTCTTCATAAAACTAATCATATTCGGTGAGCACATATATCTGTACTAACCATTTCAATAATTTTGAAATGCAAACAAATCTTCGTTGTCTTTATCTGATTAAGGGCAAGAGAAAGTATGCTACGTACAGTAACTGCAAAAAGATAAAAGACATCAATATATAATATATATATTTAAGTCCTTAATTGGTAAAAAGAATATAAAAGTATTACCTTCCAGACCAACATATAGAAGGATCCAATGGAAGCTTTGCTACTCAAATCTACAGATTTTGCTTGATACCAGAGAATCCAACCCAGAACACCATGTCCCAAACCCTATATAAATTTCAACACATATTACTCCCAAGATTATGAAATTGTAATAGGGAGAAAAAAGTTGTGTATTTTTTTTCATCAATTTTCAACTTATAGCCAGAACCATTCACTTGTGTATATATATTACTAAGTATAATTCAAACTTATAGGTGTAACAAGCATATTACCGTGACAATTTTAATCAAAGGAGAAGAAGATGTTAGTGCCGCAACGACGGCAACTCCGAAAGCCATTTCAAAAAGGGAAACACAAATCCAGAATACCTGCAAACATTAGTTAGAAACAACCAAAGGAAAATAAAAGGTAACTACCAATTTAACTAAGATGTTTTTATTAGAAAAACATACCCGTTTTTGACCGAAACGTGCTGAAAAAGATTGGATACCAAATGTTTTGTCCCCGTCGATATCAGGTATATCCTGTGGAATCCAATAAAAGGTTTTATAATTGGTACATATAAAAGCTTGATGTCGAAAACAATGTGTGTTTTGAGAAACTAGAGTGTTTTTACCTTGAACAATGCGATACCTAAAGAGTAGAAGCCCATGAACACAACAGCAAAAATCATTGATTTTGGAAACATTGTAGCCCTCTTCAACACAAAGCTCTGGACATTGTTACATAAACACACAATGAAAAAACTTATTTAGCTTTCCTTCATCTTTCTTACTTTAATTAATAGGCTTAATTAATAACATTTCTTATTAGCAATGATACTATTTATTTTCTAATTAATGTTTGTTACTTATCTTTTGAATTTGTTACTTATAGGTAACTATTCACTCTAGAGCGAACCAAACTAACCAAAAACCTTACAAGGATTTGTTTATTTGTACATATTTATAACCTAATTGTTGAATTGATGAAAATAACATGTCTTGAAAATTTTCTTATCAATTAGGATAACTTAGGAGTGAGTGTTAGTAATTATATAATAAATTTTAAGTTCATGGTATTTCTTGTCCCAAATCAAAAATACTGGGTTAATGTTTAACTTTTCTTATTCTCTTGTAATAGAATGTTATGAGATGTAACTAAATTATTGCTCTGAGAGTGTTTTCTGTAGTTTGTAAAATTTATACATAATGATTATTTTGTGGTGTTTATGTTATTTGTGTTAATCTTATTTATTTGTTAATAGAATGATTTTTAGAGATAAAAACCATAATGATAAAAACCATAATGTTCTGATGTGTTTTTCCCGATGATTTTTCATGATTGAATTTATATTAAGTATAATGTACCTGCATGTGAGCGAAAAATGTGATTGGAAATATGAATGTCCAAGTAGCAAAAATGGTCATTGCAGCAAGTAATGGATGGCTTTTCCATCTCAAGAGGGGCACCTGAAAAGTTTCAAATCAGTGCTATCACCATCTAAACATTGTAAATGGGAATTTAAATAGGTCATCTTAAATTGTTTAGTAGTCTATGATAATATTTATGAACTAGAAAAAATAAATTTTTTTTCTTTCCATCTTACTAATATATTTAGGAACTAAAAATAATAATTTTTTATCTTTTATATGCAATCTAATAGAATAGAAGAGAACTCACATTGATTGAATAAGCAGTCCAAAGTAGAAAGCACGATACAATGCTCCAAATCAATGGCCAAGAACCTATAATCCATGCAAGCCCAAAACTCTGTAAAAGATAATTGAAAAAAGCCTCCTTATACTTTGTCAACAAAGATATTCTAAAAAAAATAAAATTAGTGTAAATAGAAAGAATATATATGGCACCAGAGTTAAACTTGATGCAACAATAATGACACCAGTTGTGAAGGATATCTGCCCAGAAGCCAATGGAAGATAGGGTTTGTTTATCTGCAATAAAAAGACACAACAAACTAGTAACTTTTGGAGAAGTTTTAAATTTAACCTGTTTAAAAATTTTCTGGTAATTTATAAAAATTCTATGGTTTTCTTTTGAATAATTATTTTAGGATTAAATATGTTTTTGATTCCTTAACTTTCAATGAATTTTGGAATTAGTCCATTTTGAAATTTTAGACTAATTTACTCTTTCATCTTTCGAAACACGTGGATTTAATCATTTTAATCAAATTTTAGTAAGTTTATTTGATTTTTTGTACACATTTCATGATTGTATTTGAGTTGTTTATACTATTTGGCACATTTTTACTTTGATGTTAAATCAACTATTATAAAACGCGCTTGAAATATCAAATAAATTTAACAAAATTTAATTAAAACCATCTCTGTAATAAGTGAATGCCCTTTTTTCATGATTGTATTTGAGTTGTTTATACTACTTGACACATTTTTACTTTAATGTTAAATCAATTATTATAAAATGCGCTTGAAATATCAAATAAATTTAACAAAATTTAATTAAAAGGACTAAATTCACGTATTTCAAAAGATAAAAAACTAAATTGGTCCAAAATTTTGAAATGGACTAATTCCAAAACATATTGAAAGTTAAGAGACAAAAACGTAACTTAAAAAGTTCTGTTAGAAATGTATGTTTAACGGAAAAAGACATAGACAAAGTAATTTATGATTGATGAAGACATATTTATTCGTAGTAGAAAGTTTCATACCTTGTCTATTTCAAGGTCAAATAACTGATTCACACCATTAATATAGATATCCATAAAAATGTGAGGTACCAAAGCCTGAAACATTTCCAGAACTCAAAAGTTGTTAATGAAGTTAAAGCGTAGTTTATAAGTGGCAGAGAAGTAGTTTATACATAGAATATAACCTGTAACAAGCCAATAAAAAACAATGGAGAAATATCTGATAGCTTCTCCACTGCGAAGAGAGATGCAGAAACCGTGCTTAATGTCTGACCAACAAAGATAAAAAAATGTCTCATTTAGAACATTAATGACATCATAGTTATACACAAAAAAAAAAAAAAGTTTCATATTAGAAAAAAAATTGAACTTACCCGACCAATCACGGTGTAAGGATAGCAAAACCAGTAGAAAGCAACCATAAACTTTTTTATAGAGACAAAAAAGTTATTGGAATTTGAATCTTCTGTTTCAGAATCAGAATATGGCCTTGAGATGGCTTTTCCAACATATTTTTTGTTGCATTCTTCATTCGTAGACTCTCCTTCAATCCATTTGTAATGATTCTTCAATCTTGATTGTTTGAACATCAAAGGATTGTATTCTATTTGAGTTTTTCTTTTGTATTGAGAAGCTTTTGAGTCACAACAACCTAATAAGCACCAAATGTTTGATCAAGTATTAGTGGTAATAAATAAATAAAATTATACATTATATATTTATTTTGGTTAAGTTAATAAAAAAGATCAATATAAATGCATAGTCAATTTTAACATTGAAATAAGAGAACACCAAAGTACTTTTCTCAGTTAAAACATTAAAAGAATAAAAAACAGAACTTAATTTTTCTAAAACATATAATTAAGTGATGAGATTATTAAATTAAACTAAATACATGTGACATTAAGTTCAATTTATATAAAAAATTAACACTACTAATTAGGTGTGACAATATGGGATTGTTCCCGCGAATTGGCCTGCCAAAAGAATGCGGGATGGGCCAAGAAATTGAGTCCATTGGTTCGCAGAAGCCTAACCCACATCCTGTGCGGGCCGGCCTATGACCCACATAAAAAAACTTGGATTTGTATATATCAGTTACTTCCCTTCTGAACCTATGTATGAACGTTTCAAATTTTTGTATAATTGAAAATACAAGTATTATGTACTTTTGAATGGACTAAAATTTGAATAATGCATCGTATATGTTAAAATGCAAATATGACTATGATGAAAATGTTGAATTATTAATTTAATCAAACTTTCCAAAGTCCTTGTTTAATTTTGTGAACTTGTTAAAGCTTTTCAATTTGTTGAGCTTTAAAACTTTATTATAAGATTTAAAAAGAAAAAGTGGATAGACCCGCGGGACAAGCCAGAATTTTCAACCCGCGTTAAAAATACGGGACAAGCCAGCCCAATCTACGCCAAGTGCGGGACGAACCTAAACAGGCTAGGTCAGCCGCATTATACTCTTATCTCAAAATCTTAAAAAATTTTATTTATAAATTTGTTTACCTTATAGGATATTTAACTATTATTTTTTCTGATATAGAATTTTATTCACATTTAAATTATTTTCAACTTTAGTATATTAATTGACATTGAATTAGTATTTCAGCTTTTTATTTTATTATTGTAATTAAGCAATGTAAATTATTTTAAATTTAATTTAATTTTTTTAGTGAAAAGTATATTTGTATCCTTTCAACTAAGACACACACCTCCCTCAAGGTCCCACACAGGTTGACGAAGAGCACGGAGTACGTTAAAGAAAATTACTTTATAAGTGTATCATATATAAAAACTCACACTTTAATTTATCCTATTCATGCATCTTCGTCGCTGTTAGAAAAGTCCAAATGCCTTATGAGTCATATTTTAAGTTTAACTATTTGAAAATGTATTAAGAATGGCACAACGTACGATACACTTTGAGATCTACAAATGTAAAATAATCTGGACGTATGTATAATAGTTTTTAAATTATGTAATGTGCTATGCATCAATTCAAAATATATTTTTGAATCTAAAAAATATAAATTTGTAATTTAAAATACATTTTTAAATTTTGAATTGAGTACTTCAAAATACATTTCTGACTAGTGAATAATTTAAACTTTTCTCACACATATAAAAGTGCAGAAAAAATCAATTCTAAAAAAATCATTCAAAGTTTATAATTTGACGAAGTTTACTTTATCCAAATAGACTTTTTAGAAAAATATGAGAAAGAAATAAAATAATATTTTTATAAATTAAGTTAAATTAAAATTAAAAATTGAACATTTATCTAGCGAAAGTTTTAGAAAATTAATTCATGTATATAAACTAACTTTCATCTACTGAAAAAGTTAATTTAATTTTGTTTACTTTTTACTATTGAGAAGTTCCTTGAAGAAAAACCCGGTTCAAACATACTTACTATACCATTATCATATAAATGTGAATGTTTGCAAAGTAAAACTACAAAATAGTTAGTATAAAGCCCATAAAGAGTTAAAGTGATTCTATCTATTAATACATTCCACCAAGCATATGAACTTGTGAAAAAGAGAGATAATAACGTAATAATAAAGTAAAGGAAATTATATTTGTATTGCTTGAATCTTTCGAGATTTTAGATGATATTTTTCCTTTTCTATTTATATACTACTTCTTTTATTAATTTTATGTCATTATCGTTCTCTCTCCACTAAAATCAAACAAATTATAGGTTACAAATTTTATATAAACTTTAAGTTAAAAGACTTTAATTCAAACATGTATTTTTTTCTTGTTTGAAAAATAACACATAACACTCATGCTATATATTACAATGGCATTATTAATATACACTATAAGAAATTCTCATATTACATGAGATTTTTCTTGCAAATTTGTTAAAAAAAATTGCAAGAAAAGACATTTTTCTGTCATTTTTTCTAAAAATTTTAATGGGCAGGTAATTCCTTTGTGGGTAATCATTTCTTACAAAATTATAAAATTTGCAAGTATTTCTTACAAAATTTGTTGCGAAAAATGTTTTATACAAAATATTTTGCAAGAAAATTGATAGTAATTTCTTGTTAATTTTTTTTCACAACAAAATTTGTAGATATTTTCTACGAAAAAAATTTTAAAACAAAATTGACAAGAAATATGAGTTTTTTAATAGTGACATTATTATTTTGACAAAAAATACTATAAATATTAAAAAGCAGAAAAATATGAAAAACTCCTTAAACAATGTCGATGTAATATATTCTGAATAAGTTTTGTTTCATATATAAAAACTGTAATATATCATTAAAAAGGTTATCCAAAGAAATGTGCGGTTATGTGAGACATACTTGTATAGTAAATGTTCTTGGTTGAACGTTTAGAATGCCAGAGACTTCCACCTACAATTACCAATGATAACAAAATATGAAAAATATTTCTAATGAAAGATTGATCAAATACACAAATAAAAGTATATTAAACCAAAGAACTAAGCAAAGGGTGAAGGTAGATACCAGTTGTGAATGAAGATGCATTATAAGCTGAAGAGATAGCATGCACAGAATCCATGGAAACAACACACAACACAACACTTTCTATTGGAAAAGAAGATCAACACACCATTGCAGATGAATAGATGAAGGGAACAGAGGTTTATATAGTACACTCGATTATCTTGGTTTATCTACAAATGGATACACTTGATCACACAAGGTCAACCAAATTATTAAACAAAGAAGAAAAAAAACAGCTGCAGGCGCCGTAGTATAAGCTTATTCACTAAGAAGTGATTATCTTTTATGATAACTAATTAAGAAATAAGAAATGGTGTTTGATTATATAACTTCATGCAGCAAGTAGTATTAGATGATTTCAACACCGTGCAAACTCAATATATATAAATATTATTATTTTTGACCTCAACAAATTTTTACAAGCACTTTACATTTACTATTTTATCTTTTTATATTTATATTTTTTATAAATCCAAAAATTAACTTTATTTTAATGAGCTAAATACTTGTAGATTATCAAGTGATGCATTAAAAAAACATTTAGGCATCGATCTATTCATTAAAGATGGTCAACTTAATCCAGTTGTATCTAACATGCAAATTTGATTCCAAAATTGTGAATGTGCTCATTATGTAAATTGTTTAAAAGAACAGATCAGAAGATTAAAATAAATGTGTGTATGGCTTCAGAAACAGTCAAATTCAACAAAAAGAGGCGGTGGTGTGTAACGTATGATAAAATAAGTTTTTTTTCTTGGGAAACATAATTTTAATTTTGTTTATCTATTGCATTGTTGATGTTATCTAAGCATTACGATATATTAAATGTAGACTTCTGTGTATTTAATATTAAACAAGTTTATAAAACGTGCTTTATTTATAGGTTTTAGTGCTTTAATACCAAATAATTATTGTTTCACCTTTATCAAGACTAGACCATTTTCTTTTCAACTGGCCATTATTGTAAAAAAGGATTATCACGATGGTTAAAATAGAACTTTTACCTTGGATCTTGAACCGTTGTTGTAATGACTTCTCGTTAAAAGTCTATCACACACAATTACATTTTCTTTAACTATCATTATATTTGAAAAATCATGACAAGTACAAAGCTTGTCGACAAATAAGTATTAAGTTACAAATGAAATAAAAATGAAACAGTTTTATAACGACAGTTTTGTCATTGAATCGTCATTATACAATATAAGAAAATAAAAAAGAAAAATAAATAAAATTGTGAAACAAAGATAATCATGATCATAACCGTAAATAACCATAATCATAACTGCAATTACAAATGTCAAAACAATGACGGTGATAGTATGAACCATCGCTAAAAACGTAATTTTGTTTTACATCAAACCTGTCAAAAAATTTCACAAACCACATCCAAACAAATCAAAAACACGTCTAGAGATACTTCAAATGATTTTAAGATTTGAAAATGTTACAAAAAACTAACTAATCTTTTATACAAAGTTGAGGAAGACATACAAGAAAAAGTATTCTAAAGTAACTCTTTCTTATATCTAAGAAGAAAATACTTTGTTCACACTTGTTGAAAATAAGCTAATGTTTTTAAATCCAATGGACTTGGGTCTTTGAAATTCTATAAAGGTGAAGTTAGAATTAATACATATGAAAGTTAATAATGAGTTTTATATAGCATATTACCTAGTCTCCTTTCTTATTATACTTTTTTCTTGTAATTTGATGGGCAACAATTATGGGAGAGAAAGATGTAAGGTTTAGATTTGTTCTTTTTTTTTTTTTTTTTTTTTTTTTCTTTTTTTCTTCCTTCTTTTTTTTTTTTGTATTTGGGTTGGGGTAATCCTATTGCCCCTATTAATACATTTGTTATTGTATATAAAAAAAATAGCATATTACCTAGCACATTCACTTTTATAATCGACTTGCACAATGGTTGTCATCCGTTCTATCATGTAACAAACACACTTATAGCTCCCAACTTGTTTATTAAACTACACCCACAGTAAAAATATTTAGATAAATTAAATAATAGAAAAAGTGAATTAATGATACTATAAATACTTGCAGGATATCCATGTGACCTTTTGAGTTGTAATAATTGATTTACCATTCAATATATTATGTCCACTAAAAACACTAAAATAAAATCATTTCATGTTAGAAAACACGACATTGTATATTCAAGGTGAATGTAGTTACTTAAAATAGATTTATGTCTACTATAATTTTCAAGTAAACATAAGGTTGTCTATGCAAGAAGAAAAAACATACAGCGGTATAATCTGGAATTGGTAAAACTAGTAGCTGTTAATGACGACTGCATTGAAAATTAGTTAATACATATGTAAAATGCTAAAACTATAAGTTATTAAACAAAGATAAACTTATCTATATATTGATCAAGGTAAACTTGTTTCTTTAGTTGCATTATGGAATTAGTTATGTACTTTTTTGTTTCTAGTTTCCTGTTACCCATTGGGTCATGAAATAAGGGTCTATAAACACGTATGTGCCATCATTTCCCACTTTTAAACACAAACCATGCAAGTACCTAAATTGCATACATTAATAATACATATATAATAAGGTAACAAATAAAAATGATTTTAAAAGTTAACTTACATTATTCATAACTACATAACATATATGTTTAAATCCTCGTTGCTTGCTAAGATCTGCATCAAATCATATTTATATATGAACAATGGAAGCTCTCTATCTTTGCCAAAAACATTACCCAAGGAATCTTTGTTGGCTTTGCCCTTATGGTTGCAGCAACCTCTATCATGTTGCAACCTCTATCATGTGGCTAATGGATCCTCTAATTTTTTTGATAAATGTAACTCATGTTGCTATACACAAAACAAACATGACATTAGTTAGGATACTATATACTACATATGTAACAATATTAATGGAGATACAAACTGATTTAATGTGTGGTTTCATCCTCAAGAGATGTTTCAGCTAGGTGATAAAGGTTTGCAACACTTGTAATACTATACCAACCTCTAATGTTAGTATAGGAAGTGCAACATTACCATAACATACAATCTCCACAATAACCTTTACTAAATGAGAGGGGAGACATTCAACATGTACAACTCAATCTTCTCTTGAGTGGTCCAACCTCTATTCTAAATTGACTTTAATCACTAACACTTCTTCAACTTTGTAAAACATTATTCATTTAATACATAACACAAAAAATTAAAACACGTTCTGAAATACTTATTTCATTGTAAATTTTTTATTGGTTATAAAAAATGAACCAAGGTGAGAACCAATATTCGATTTTGATAGCGGGGATGCATGAAGAAATGACACAAAAAGAGCTCAACAAACCCATAAAAAACAGGATTTCTTTCTCCACCTTCTCCGAGCATTTCTTCACTACCTACAATTTTTCCAAGATTTCCTAAATCACCATTGACTTTTTGATTATGGTAAAAAATAATTTCTCTTCCCTTATATTTACCCACCCACGAGCACTCACCCCTCGGACTATTAGTAAATACCAAATTTTGAAATTCGATTAAAAAATTACCAAATTTGAAAATCAAATTAAGAAAGTTACCGAATTTTGAATCTAGTTAAAGAAGTTACTAGATGTTAAAATTATA
>Ga0214545_1005310_pt1 | contig 23381 bp, 15 predicted proteins | sample CNSS4metaG_FD_160064 | JGI IMG/M metagenome (GOLD analysis project Ga0214545, IMG submission 160064) | Root nodule microbial communities from cowpea collected in UCLA plant growth center, Los Angeles, California, USA - CNSS4 | ecosystem: Host-associated > Plants > Roots > Nodule | place: USA...
TGACACGTGTCCAAATTACCTTAAGAGGTAAAAAAATAAAAAATTTTGAAATTGAACAAATTCAGAGAAAATGACACGTGTAATTTTTTGCTTTTTGTGATTCTTTGAATTGTATTATAAATAGATTTATTATTGAAAAAAAATGGAGGATATCAATATATTTTTCAATCCCAGAATCACTAAAATAGAGAAATACATACTTTACAAGCTCATCATCATAGAAAGAGAAGTTATCATATAGAAGAATGCAAATAGTGATTGTAGTGCATATATTAACATCTAGGTTTGCTCAAATTACTATCTCACACACTATTTATCGTAAGTTTGTTGAGAAGCTTCGGTTCAGTTTACAAAATATAGTACTTTTAAAAAGTTAAAAGTTAAGATTTTATAGAAATTACTTTTAGTCAAATCTCTCATGGAAACGTTTGATAAAGAAGATAATAATCTAACTTTCAATCTTCATGAGTTAAACTAAAACAAACATAAAAGATGTAATGTTACTCTTATTAAAATATTCAAGATGATAATAAATTAATTTTTTAATAAAAAATATCTTTCTCTTTCCTTTTATCTTAAACATATATAACATTATCAAAAACTATTTTTTACTATTATTGATAAAGTGGTAAATTTATAATTTTAAGATTAGAAACTTTATTACCACAATTTAAATAAGAAAATCATAAAAATAACCTGAACTAACGACTCAAAGTTTATAATGCTTTGGAAAAACATCAAAATACCCTGAACAATTAGTTTATTTTAATTTAGGAAAAAAGAGCCTAACAAACAAAGTCATTTATAAATTTTATTTCACCGGAAATTATTTCCAAAGTTAATGAATTCACTATGGGTTTAAATTGTCATTTTTATCCTTCTTATCGTATTTGATACACAAATAATAAATTCAACCCGGTTGAAAATTTTTATTGTTGTTCTTTCATTTAAAATACATGTATATGTTATGTAAATAATTTAGACATTTTATTTAAATAACGAAATTAGCAAAATTCCTTAACGATAAAAGGTTTATTAAGCTTTAGAAAACTCACAATGACATCAAATTATTATTATTTTTTTTTTAAGTCTAATAGTCATATTGTACCACGTAACTTTTTTCTAAAAATGAATGGATTCACTCTGCTGAGTTGATATTTTATTCCTGTCTGTATTCATTAAAACGATATACTTAATAACCTGAAAAAGTTTCACTTCTGGACTTAATAATAAATGTTAAATAACATCCCTCTAACTAAAAAATAAAGTTAATAGCTTCACTTTTAAAATTTTCGAAAATTTCAAATCAATTATAATTTTCATGAAATTACATCGTAAATATATTAGTAACTATTAAAACGATAAATTAAATCTTTATCTATTTTAGAATTTTATTTAGATTTTTTTTTCAAAACTAGGTCCACTTGTGATACTTTTTACATAATCTTCTGTCAAAAGTCTATATTATGTAATGTAAAAGCATCTTCCCATATATAACCAAGTGATATAATAATGTTGAAGAATCATTTCAATTTTCATTCATTATGATTTTTTTTTTTTCGTTTTTGAATTTATGCTTCACTACATGGTATTCTGATTTTTTGTTCTTTTCCATTTTCTCTTTCTCACATTCCTACAAATGGCAATAAATAAATCAGTTTATATATAGATAATAAAAATAAGCAGTGACATTGATATTTTGAAGGCATCTACAGAAGTATATTATTGATGTATTCTGGACATGCATAACTAGGATGCTTGTTCATTGTACATTGTACATTCTAATTTTCTGCTAATCCTACATAACTTAGATTTTGTTTGAATGTGTCTATTTGCAGATCACATAATGGTATTGAACCATTACCAAATCAACAGATACTCTATTACACTTTAACATCACTCCGTGATTGTTGCAGCATGGTCTATCAGATAAAATGCTGACATAACATCATGAGTAAAGTAAACACTGAGCCGTCAAAAAATATCCATATCAATGGAGCTAGCTAGCACTCCATCATCTTCCCATTTTATATCCTTCGCCACTGGATCTTTTCCTATCAGTTTTAGAGGAACATCTAATGGAGGTGGAGTCTGCATCAAAAAGATAACTCATTCATCACTGCAGTAATAAGCAGTTAACAACTTCAACAAGTTCTAAAAACATGATTAGAGTGGCTGTTGTCTTTTTTTCTTTTTCTGGTTAAAAAAGTGTAGAGGGTAGTACCGTTGGGTATTCAAATACGAGTTTAAGTCTCACGTCGAGTAAATCTTATTGTTTCTCTCCAATAAATAGTGACAGACCTACGTGTATATTAGGATGTGTAAGTACCTCTGATTTTCTTAAAATTATTACCGTACCATGTATTTGAAAAAAAATTATTTTGCCTCCTTAATTTTATATATTTGAACTCGTTGGTCGCTGTTTTATAATAGGCTTATGTGTAATTTAAAGTGTACAACTACACTACTTGACTTGTTTTTACTGACTTAAGTTCTTAGATCCGTTAGTGCCGGTGAACCTCCTCCCTTGATACACCCATCAAGTAGTTGTCCCATTCAATTCCACTACTTTGACCAACCCTAAATTGGCTTATACAGAGATATGTGGCACGATGATGATAGAGATTGAATGTTCTTGAGGTCCTTGAATGCAGCTTTTGTCAGCAAATGTAGTCCCCACATCAGGACCTTATGGACTAGTTTGGATTATAAATTCAAAATTGACCAATTAAATGCATTTTTAGGGATATTTGAGGTAATCGGTATTTTTCTAATCACTGACTTGAAAAGTAATAACAAGGATTTTACCATGTTGCGGATTAGAGGCCAATTGATTCCACGGAAAAAAGGGTGTTGTTTGATTTCATTTGCACCAGTGGTTGAACCTAGACGACTTGTTGGATCTCTCTGCAGTAGTGCATTAATCAACTGTCTGGCTGCAAGACTAGCCTGAAAATTTTCAGAACTGTATCAGTTCATGTAAGATCAAAAACAGTAGCATAGTGAATTGTGATAATTTGCACATTTTTTGTGAGATGTATCTATGGATCTCAAAAGACCACTTCCTCTGTCAAACAATGTATTATTTTTCACATCTATAGAGAAATTTGAAATCAAGATCCTATGTATTTGAGTGGCTGTGAACTTACGATTTTCTACATCAGTTTCACTACCCATTATTTGAAGTTGGGAATTACATGTAATTTATGCAGAAAGTTGTAAGTTGAAGTAATTAAAAAAATGAAGCACTATTTTTTTGTGTACCGGGATGCTGCTTGGAAAGGTAAGATCCTTGTGTAAGATGTTGGAAAATGTCCTCTGTCTGTTCTTTCCTCTAAATGGTGTACGACCATACAGCATCTCATACAATAAGATACCTAAACAGAGAGAAACAGAATTGTTAATGTCAAAAATAAAGAAAAAGAAAAAACCTACCCTTTTGAATCCTTGTGTCTTTATTAAGAACCATTTCAGCCTAATTCATTTTATCAATGATTAGTAACAAAATAAAGCTTCATAGTTGGTATTCAAGCATAAGGATGAAAGTGATTACCAAGGGTCCACCAATCTATAGCGCTAGTATGCCCAGCTCCAGTTATAATTTCCTGAAATCAATCAAGCACCTTAAAAAGCTTAAAAGATGATAATGACAATGATATATTAATGACATATAACAACAAATGAATAACAAAATAACGTTGTTATGATTTGAATAGACTATAATAAACGTCCTCAAGTTTGATTGTGTATGAAGCAGAATTGAAATCACCATACAGGGGCAATATATTCTTCAGTTCCAACAAATGAGTTTGATTGTGTAATTGGCTCTGCAACAAGTATTGGTGGTGGTTCACTTCGTGATTTTCTTCTTTTACCAGGTAATGCTTGCTTCACAACCTGTAAAAATTAACTTTAATTTAAGCATCTAACCTTAGTATATCAGTTCCTTTACTAACCTAAAGATGCAACTACAGATAAGGACAAGACATAGTTTTTATGTAATGATTGTTAAGAAAAGTGTCATTACTACTAGATACCTGGTGACTCTAAAACAGGACAACAATAACAAAATTGTTTTTTTCAAATATCAGTAGATAAAATGCATTATATCTACTGATATTTAAAGCCTGGGGTAACACTTTTTTCTACCACAACTAGATCATTGGAGAAGTGTGATACACCAATTAATATCATGTATTGGTCAAGAATTTCCAATAACTTATAAAAAAAATTGACCATGCTTATGCAGGAATAAGGATACGCACCTGGGGTTTACACGATGTCATAGATGATAGATCAAAGTCAGTTAATACAACATGACCATCCTTCTGAAGTAAGATATTTTCAGGCTTTAAGTCACGATAAATTATACCTAGACAGGTTCAATAAAAGAAAACAATATTCAGATAACCTAAGATTCAGTATCTACCTTTTCCTCTCATTGTTGTGCATAATAAAAAATATTCTATCAGGACATGTTGCTTCCGAAACAATCACATGGACTATGTTGGCATAGCATACAAAAATATAAAAAAGATATAGTAACGGTATGATCAAACACAAGATAAGACAAGAAAACCTTGAACACTGCTAAAATACATGGAAAAATTGTAAGGAAGGAAAACCTTGAACACTGCTAAACCTGCAAAGTTTTTTGATGATCTGTCTTTTTTACCAAAGACAGAGGCACTCTCTCATATGATTGATGGGATTATTGCGCTTCAGCACAGTGTCTCATTGGACATAGCTAGCAAAAGTGAGTACAATATCTTCAAAATGTGTTGAACCTAACCTACACTAATAGTTACTTTTAGTTCAAGTGAAGCTTCTTTTTGCCTGATTTGCTTTACATAAACACTGTCTTCTAAATTATAACCTCAGATTTTTTAATGGTTGGAGTTTTTGCTAAGCTGTCAACTGGCAATGCTGAAGGAATGAATTCTAACTTAACAGTGAACACCAAAAGTAGCATAGAAAATCATATGAACGTTACCTATGCCAGCTTAGAGATCAAAGATATATTGAATACAAAAGTGCTTAAGAATGTATATGAACTATTCAAAATGAAGAAGATACACTGAGCAGCTTACCTAGAAAGTGGAGATATTCCAAACCAATGACAACCTCTGCCGCATAGAATCTGGATACATGATTGATAAAATTAACAAAAAAGATAACGGTCTGCATTATAAATATATTCATCGTTTTTAATAGTTCAAGGTATAATATGTCCAGGTTGATGAATGTAGTGAGTATTCAATCTCATTTGTTATAGAATAGTTATTAGTCTAGTTTGTGTTATTAGGAAACTAAAAGTACCTTGCTGATTCTTCTCTGAAAATCTTCATTGGTTGTCTGTCAAGCAATGCAAATAATTCTCCTCCGTGGCAGAAGTCAGAAATCAAACATACATGTGTAGAAGTCTGTTAAGACAAAGAACTGTTAGAACAATTGGCAAGAACCAACTCAGTTGGGAGCCCAAGTTATTAGAGATGTAATTAGTGATTAGTTTATAAGCATATTTAAAAGGATTGGTAGTCACTTTGTGCTTACCCTTCTCATTACCAATAATCTTATTTTTCAGTTTTTACTGTTGTAAATAGCAGTTTGTTAGTGGTTTATATTTACCTGAAATGAGGTGTATAGTGTTGGAAGAAAAGGGTGATCCAATAATGATATAATCTCTCTCTCAATGCATGACCGGTGAACCTGTAATAGTAATCAGTTAATCATAGAAATATGTTGAGTGAGATTGTGAAGAAACTATAACTTTCATGAACGGAAAAAGGGGTATCAGATTGTGAAGAAACTTCAACACACAAGCCTAAATTAATATGTTTTACTTATATTTGAAAGACTAGGGTGCAAGGTTAAGTGTTTTTCTTTTCAGATGCTGACAACCAAGAATACATAAGAGCCATGACTTTTTGAGAACCCTTAGTTCAATTCTCAAGTCTCAACATTCATTATTGTGCTATGCATTTGTGATTTTTTCCTTTCAAGTTGAAAATAAGAAGTAGTAATAATAACAAAAGGCATGTATTTTCAAAGTAAAATCATAGAATCTTCAAGAAGAAACTAGTGACTCTTACATATCCAGACCTTATTACGATTTAGCATGACAGACTTTTCCATTGCTTTCATTGCATATAGTTCACCAGTGCCTTTGAGTTCCACCAAATGAACACTGCAGCAAAAAACACAGTGATGTCTTGATTAATTAGCAGAGAACTTTTATTCTATGATCCTGAAAATTTTGGGACCACAAATTCTTGAGGTGACCTTAGAAATTGATTACTTGATAATCACATCATTGTTATTGTATTATGATGCCTTTGCATTGTCCAAGAGATCTTTTATAGGCTAATTGTGGTAGATGTAAGAAAATGTTTGTGGAAAAAACTGAAATCTACCTGCCAGTATCTCCACAACCTAGTGGCCTTATGGGCACAAAATGTTGCAGACCAATTTTTTCGCCTCTTGCAGTAACCTGAAAGAGTCAAAGAAACAAATTAACGAAAATAAGGCATATTTCTACCACAGACCAACACAGGCTAGCTTTAAACACACATCATATTAATTAATTTTAAAAGTGTTACAACCACACCTCATAAGCACCTCATTAAAGGATTTATTTAGAAAAACTCCTTATAACTAACCTTCCCTTGACTAAAACTGATTTATACATTAACTAACCAGTAAAAATAATTTCTTACTTGGTCTGAGAATGCAGGACTTAAACCCATCCCAACTCAACTTTTTCTAACTTGGATCCAACTTGACCTAAGTCCAACCCAACTCAGTTTGACACGAGTCTAGTCTAACTCGACATCATATGGGCCTGACTCAACTGAACATGACATGGGCTTGACCTGACACAACCTAACATAGGCTTGGCCTGACCTAGCCCTAACTGACCTTGGTTTGGCCTAGCCCATATTGATTTAGGTTCTAATATGACATGACTCGACAAAGTCATACAAAGGAAGTGAAATGCATGAACAGGTATGTACCTTTTGTATTGCTATCCAAGAAGGATTATCCTTTCTGTGAGGTCGTGGATAGACAGGTTGGGAATGAACTGCCCACAAATCTTCTGGCCTCTGCAACATAACAGATTCATTTGATATCAGCAAATATGACTGACAAAAAATACCATATCACTCTTCTTCAAATGACACAACTATTACGAATATAAAATAATGCATTATAGGAAATCCAAAAAAATATATACACAGGTAGGGTGTTGCTAACCCAAATGGAAATACCTTACCAAGTTGGCATCGGGAAGTTCTCGGACAGCTTCATCCACATTTTCTGCAGTGGCTTTCACCTAATATGAGAGGTAAATGATGAAGATAATCAAATAAAGTATGCAAAGAAATTTACATGAGGAACTCAACTTTATACTGGAATTCTACAAACAACCTTTTATATTGACATTAGAATACTCGAACCAGTAAGTGAAAAGCTAAGACTGAAAAGACAATACTCACCAACTTAGCACTCTGTAGCTCAGTTGTCTCAGACAAGCGGTTTTTTAAGGGTTCTACATGATCACTTCCATCTAGTTGAACGCCAATGAAGTATTGAAGTTCGCCCTAAACACAAATCGTTCAAAATGACATAAAAAACTAAAATGAGGGGAAGACAATGTATTGTTTCATAGATACTGAATGCTCGAGACTCAAATTATTTGTTTTCTTGCATAACAATATCACAATCACCTTTTGGTCACGCATAGGTTGCAAGTGAAACAAATTCCAAAACTTCTTTCCTACATGATAGAAATTAGAAAATTTGAACAGGTAAACAATAAATAAACAAAAATAATGCTAGATTTGAAAAATGAAAACACATTATCTAAATCAATTGCCACCCAACTTTAAATAGAAAAAAAAATGAATAAAGAAAGTGTATGACTGAAGAGAGAAAGTCATCAGAAGTATGGATGTAATTTGACCGGTTATTTACCACTCTTAGTATAGTTGATCAACTGAACAGTGATTTCCCTCTGTTCTCTGATAGCATCCCTTATCTTAGAAACAGTTGCCTGATCTGTTTCTGGTCCTTGAAGAAACCTATACAAGTGAACTGTCATATTACTAACATTGCAATCAAAAGCTTGCATTAAGTTTATCAGTCTAAAAATGTCAGAAACAGGACATGATATCTTAATGAATAAATTTCTCTAACTAAATTGATGATGTATTCTTCTTTGAAAGACAAAAGTTCAGGATTACTCAAAAGACAAAGGTGATTGACACATTTCTTACTTATCACTACCCTGGTTTATGAAATTGTATGCCATGCATTCTTCTATTGACGTGAACTTCTAAATGATTGAAGAAAATACATTCAAACGACAGAGTACTACACAATCAGGAAAAACATTGACCAACTTCTCTAGTTGGTAAGAAACAGTGTGATACTGAAATGGAAACTAATTTATTAAAAGTAGACAGAAATCCATCAGAAGAGTGTTTCCGAGAGAGAAGACAGCACTGAAGAAAAATGAAACTCTTTTTGTATACAAAGATATAGAAAAGTTTATACCGACAATTTCGTCCCAGAATTTCTTCTCGTGTATATTCTGTAAGCTCAAGAAAGCTATCAGATGCAAATATCTGCGCAGAAAGCAATAGTATTACTTAAAAGCTATATTTTCAACAAACACAACAAGTATATATTCTGCATACACATGCTACATGTGATCATCCATAACTGCTTCTATGTCTTCAATGAATAGTATATAGATCAAGCAACCAAGTGAATTTAGAGGGTTGAGGCACCTTAAGAGAAAAAAAACTGTCTTACAATTGGGTTATCTGGCAGTCTAGGATCAGAAATCACGAAGTTCTTTTCTATCCGCTCCAATGTGGTTGCTAGATCAATTCCTTGCCTCATGTCCCTTTCTCTCAGTGAGTTCTCCAAATTGTTCGACCACTCTATTTCTTTGGTCATCAAAACCTCAGGTTCAACAACGTACTTCTCCTCATCTCTCCCACCATAACTCTGAGATTTCCCTTTAAGACTGCAATGAAAGGAAAAGAATTTCAAGAACACACAATGAATTTCAAGAACATTCAGAATAACCCAATAGGAGATAGCTAGTGAATCGAATGTAAGCAAAACAGAAAAGCTTTAAAAATTTATTTTTTAGCAGGTGTTCTGATCCTATAAAGAATTGATTTTTGGCTAAGCTATAAAGAAATTAATACCCCTTGAGAGAAATCCGTCCTGATCGTGATGTTCTGATCTTTTCCTGATTAGAACTTATTCGTGGGATGTTAAGTGGAGAAGGTTGTCTACCAGGTGTGCTTGTATTCCCAGCAACAGCAGACTTCGGCAAAACAAAATCAAGGTTCATTTTCTGTTCCACTTCTTGCATGGAGGCAGTATCATCACTCCTATTACTAATAATAGATTTTGGGTCCTTAACAGTTTGCACAACCTCGGTGATGGAACCCAAAGCTTTTTCCTTTTGACGAGCTGGTAAATGAAATTAAATCATTACATATAAACACAGAACATCAGACATTACTAAAAATGGCTCAATATATTACCATCATATCGAATTAATGACTTGGGTAATCCATTTGGTCGTAACGCCTTTTCATTCACTCCTTCAGTGTACTTGCTCACCTCAACCTGCATTCTGTAGTAATAACTGTATTAAGCAGTAAGCATATTTATTTCGGATGTTACTAACAAAAACTGTTAGATACTTAGAATTCACATTCCAGATAACACCATTTTCCCTGAAAGCACACTACTTGATTTGTTAATGCTAAAATTTGTAGAAGGATCATAACTATTCTCTTAAATGCATAGCTTTTCTTTTCTTTCTTTTTCAATTTTCACTCAAATGTACTAATAGAGTTTCAATACTACCATCTTCACCTGCATTCCACATCCTTTGAGCTCTCAGGTAAGACCTCATCTTTGCAGCCCAAAGATGAAAGTTCTCACTAGAAAAAATGGGCGGTGAAGGTAAAGAATTATTGGAAGCCATTTTTGTTTCGAAGGATTTTTGCGTGTGGTTTTTCTCATTAGCTTTTTCAGCTTCTCTTTTTTCTCTCACAGTCCCTCAAAAAAACTTTAAACTTTGATACCATGATAAAGTGTTAACAATAATGCTTCAGAATCACAGACTCACATCATAGAAAATGAAACTAAAGAGCTGCTTCTGTAAATCTAAAGGAAGTGTTCATCGAAATCTAATGAGAAACAGATTATTTTAATTTAGAAAGGCAATAAATGTAACAAAAACCCATCAGAAGTTAGCCTATGAGACAGTAATAAACTCCTCAAATTCTACCATACTTGATGCATAAATAATGAACAAAAACCTTGTTCTGAACTTCTACTTCATAATGAAAAAAATGAGAACCCTAGTATGCATCCTCATCACTTTATATTGTTTCTAAACCCAGCGTTTTGTTTCAAACCTTTGGATTGGTTAACATAAAAGCTAACCACAGTTGTAGTTAGCCCAATAGGACTTCCCTGATCAAGTAAATCAGGAAAACCAGGAAAAACCAGATAGGAAAGGCAGAACTGACCCGATGAATTTGATAGTATTGCCTTGGTTATCTTTGATGGGGGTGACAGTGAGAAGATTCCAGAATGGAGTTCCATTTTTCTTGTAGTTTAATAGTCTGCCACAATAACTTCTTCCATTTCTAGTTGCATCCCGAATTTTCGCCACTTCATTCTTGTCTGTATCAGGCCCCTGAAGAAATCGACTGAAACCAGAAATTGGATGCTTCATTAATAACTATGCATTCTTTAGTTAAACATCTTAATTAACATAAATTTCCCATGTGCACAGTATGTTTTCCTCAGCTAACTACTTTTGGTGAAAATGGGTAGCTATAAGGGTGATTGAAATTTGAAACAACATATATTGCTACTGTGAAGGCAGAAAATGCTCACCAATTCCTTCCAATAATCTCCTTAGAAGAATAGCCAGTCATGGTGAAAAAACCACTACTGGCATACATGATTGGACAGTCTGGTTTAGTTGCATCAGAGACAACAAATGTCTGTTGCAGCGTCGCCAATGCATCCCTCAACTCTTGTGACACCCTTAACACCCCTGATGATGACTCAGATCCAAAATTTGAATCCCCAGAAGTCCTTGTTGATTCAGCAAATCTATCTGATAAGTTTCTGGCTCTGTCACCATCAAAAGAGGCACTGGTTTTGAAGTTCCCAGAGTTCACCACAAGACCCCATTCAGCAGTTCTTTCAGCTATGTTTGCTTCAGTTAAAACTTGTTGATCAGAAGAAGACTTGTCCTTCAGATGATTCCCCAAGTAATTTTCTTCACTTGTTCTTTTATCATTTGTTGCTGAGTTGCTATCAACTGCAGCACCAGGGTCCCTAGCAAATGCCATCCACTTGTTTGCAGAATTAGAGGAAGAAATTGCAGAAGCTCCATCGAATCTCACAGCTTTTGTATCATCTTCCTCTCTTCTGATCCTCTGCTGTCCAACATTTTGACTCTCGCGCAATTCAAATATTGGAAATGAATCTGCTTGATCACTGCTGCCATCAGAATCATGCTTTGTAGACACTTTCTGTTTCTCCATTTATGAGTTATCTCTGTTGATGATTACTACAGACCAGGCACCACCACCAACACCTAAGGTTCTGTTGGAATGAGAAAGAATTAATGAGTCTAAGTACATAACGTACATGCAATAAATAACACATGAAAAGCACAACAAAACTAGCCCAAAATTCACCAAATTGTGCAGAAAGAGAGAGAGGGACAGAGTTTCCTCTGGTAAAAGTAATCACACACAGTCTCTTTGGGAAAGAAACATTGAAACGTGAAAACTTTGTAACGAAAACATGAAAATGGTCTTGTGATTCGGTTGCACAATTAACCTTTCTCTCTAATGTCTTTCCGCTTTCACTTCATGTTGGACCTCAAATAGAAAAGATAACGTTCGAGGTTCACATAAACACAATAAATACGCCCCAACACTTGCTCAATATTTCTCTTTAAAAAAAAAAACACAAAAATATTCTTGAGGCAAGAGCAAACGTGTAATATCCATTTCATACACCATTTATTTTGTCCACCTTCTCGGTTGGAAATAAGTAAAAGAACAAAAAAAAAAAAAAAGCTGGAATATCACATTTTTTAACGTTCGAAATTCACTACTATTGACGTAGACTTCATCGGATTCTACTCTCTTCATGTTCAGTGGTTTTCCCTTGAATCTTCTCCAGTAAATTTTGATCTTAAAACTGTAAACAGATATCAGTTCTAAAAAAGAGCACAACAACGTAAAACTGTGACATTTAACCATGAATCAGACATGTAAGATTGAGACAACAATTTATATTTGTTTTACACAGTTAAGGATAAACCAGATTCATCCTCGAAGTGGTAAAAGTTGTGATCATCCCTGAAGAAGTAAAAATAATGAATTGGGAAGGTGGGGTCGGAAAAAATTGTGAGGCCAGAAAGTATTTGGCGTGGCACATTATTGGAGATAAATTTCACTATCAAAATTTAATATTTGGGTTCCCTTTAGAAAGATGACAAGTGGGAATAATAGAGGGGAAGGTGATATGTGGCATTGCGATGTGGTGGTAGAAACTTCCACGACAGCAGACATAAGAACGCTAAGTAACTCTGTCAGCCATGCATAGGCGCATTATCGTGTGATACAGATAGCACGTGGGAGTGATTAAGCTTTGCCTTAAAACCCAAACACGTTTCGACAACAATTGATCGACAACATTCGGGACACAAGGTAACATTAGATCCACTCAGGTGTACCTTTTACTGAGTTGTGTTTGATTCCTTCTAAGTTTTTGCTAATGTAACGATGGTGAAAACTTATTATTTTTATTTACTTACAATTTACAAATGCTTTTGTGCTAGTACTAACAATACCCTGTCATGGATTTTTAAAAAAATAATATATATTTAAGTTTATACAAATGCAATTAGAATTTAACATAATTATTTTATTTTGTAAATTAAAATCATAATATTTTTTTTGGAAAATTGTATTTAAGTTATTTATATAATTAATTAAAATAAAGAGTTTAAATTTAAATAGAGTAACAACTAATAATTTTATATATTATGAAATTAAATAATTGAGTATTCCATTTCAGTATGTAAAAATAAATCATTTCTGTAAACTTAAAATAAATTTAATAATGAATTAAAAAACTATTATGATAGTAATAATTGAATGAATTTAATTATTGTACTCTGAATTCTTTTTCCTCAATAAAATAAATAAATAACCTTAAATTACAAGTGAATGGTTTATAATTTATAACAAACTTAAATTATAATTTAGATTTTTTTTTAAGTTATTTTAAAATTTAGGTAACGTTCTCGTTAGATGAAAATTTTATTAAAAAAAGAAAAAGGAAAAGAAAAGAAAATTTTAGTAATTACAACAAAACTATATCACATAAATAGTCAAAAAATATATATTATGAAAAAAAAAACACATGATTTTTTCATGAAAATCATTATGTATTTTGAACTATATATACTAAAAAAACACAAATTCCTCGTCATATTAAAAAAAATTATCATTAGTCATTTCTTTCACATTCCAAAAAGGTCTTTAATTTTTAGAATTTTTTACTTTGGAAATTTTAATATTAACTTTCTTTGGCTACTCATATCAGATTTTCTTATTGTTTGAACTTACTCATCATCCTCTTCAGTATTAGAAAATTATCTCTTATCAATCTTATTAGTCTATTTAGTAGTTATTTGCAATTCCTCCATAAAACAAGCTTCCTTATATGTCAAAGGATTAAGAACCTCCTCTTAAAGATGGCAAATAAATTCGTTTCCGTGGGTATTGCCCGAACCCGTCTCCGTTTTGACGGGGAATCCCCGCATTGACTGGGTATAGGTATGAGTATGGGGAATCCCCACCATATCTCCATCTCTATTTAAATTATTAAAATATTCACAATTAATTAAATAACCCATATAATATATATATATATATATATATATATATATATATATATATATTTTTTATTTTTATTTTTTTTTTTTATTTTTTTTATCTTATAACTCATTCGCATCTCCAATATTTTTTTCATCTTATCATGACATTTATGTAATTATGTTAAAATGATGTATGTCAATTAAAAAATTTTATGTCTCACATTTGAATATTTATTATTTTTAATATTTTTATTTATTATATATTTTCTTTTCACATAAGAATGTTTAGTACTTTCAATTTAAGTGTTTAATAACATAAACCTTTCATTTATTAGGTAATATAAAAAAAATATTTACTTATTATTATTCATTTGTGTTTCATTTGAAGAACTTTTTTGTTTCACTAAAACGATTTTCGTTATTTCTCAACCATTGAGTATATATATTGATATTTGAAAAGTTTTCTTAGATTTCTAAGGTATTTTTCATCTTATCATACTCTTAATTATACATATTTATTTTTCTTTGTACGATTTATTTCAATAGTCTCTCAAATTATTTCTAAGACACACATTTGTTAATTTTTTAATATTTTTATTTGTTGTTTATTTTCATCATGCAGAATAATATTTCGATATATTTTATCTAATTATTTTTTATTTTCTAACTTATTATCAATCATACTATAATTTTTTCGCTATAATTGTATAAATAACTTTTATTTACTACAATATAAAATTTTAATGTAATTGCCATGAATATTTTTTTATTACCATCCAACATATATTGGAGTTCAAAAGATACAAGATCTATGTCAAAATTTTATTATTATGTTTATTATTTATTCTTTGCGTCATTTTGATCAAATGATGTATTATAACTTTTGTTAGTGTATAAAAAAGATATTCATTAGAATTTAAAAAATTGAAATAAACAAACATTTAAAATATATTTTAATTTGAATATTTGTTTTCCTTTTATATTTTTGTTAATATTTTTAAAATTTATCAACTAAGTTTCGTTAATATTTGCAAATTTAATAAATGTTTTGATTCTCATAAAATTTTATTTGGTATTCTAATCTAAAATTTAAACAATTATAATTTATTTCAAAGTATTTGATATCGAAGAAACAATCATCCTCCTAATATTGAATATTTGATAATATTATGTTTCCTTACCTGTAATTTTTTATTATTTTATAAAAATTAATTAAAATTAATATTGAAGTAGTATGAAAACGGGTACGGGTACGAGATTATACCCGTTACCCGGTGGAGATGGGAATGGGACAAAAGTTTGATATCCGTTGAGTTTGGATATGGGAATGAATTTTTTCTATGGGGATGGGTATGGGATAGCAAAATTCGTCCCCGTCCTGTTGCCATCCCTACCTCCTCTGAAGGAGTTTAATTTAATTATCGTAAATCCTGCAAACTATTAACAATTAGAGTAACATCCTCCATGAAAGACATATCAATCAAGAAATCAAATTCCACTAGGACGTCATCATCTACATCCTTAACAAAAGAATATTCATTCACAATGCAAATTTCAACGACCAAAACCCTTCACATGTCTTCCAAAAAAAGCAAATTCATGAAACTTTATTTTATTAAGTGGAATTTCCATTGATCCAAATGTTTCGAAGTCACATTAATTTTCGAAGTCACATCAATTTTCTTTACAAAAAGTGTAAATATATAAGCAATTTATCCTTTTTGTTAACAAAATATATCCGCACAAATAATCTTTGCGTTCCATTAAACCAAGATAAACATCTTCAAATATTTGCATAGAGACTCTATCCCCTTTATAAGAAGAGAAAGTAAATGGAACAAAAGAATATCATCAAAGTATTATTAAGGATGTGATATGAAAAACGTTTGTTTTTGTACTCACATTTAAAAAAAAAATAGAAAAAATATGATTTTTCGTAACCTTGATCCTTAAGTAACGTAAAAAAAATATAATCCTCCCTCCAACCAGTCACCCGCACCCAAATCTACACTCTCATTCCACAAACTCCTATTCTAGTCGTATAAGTGAACCTTTCAGTATTGTTCTCCTCAGCAACAAAACTAATGAAGCAGGTTGAAGCTTTTAAAAATTTACAATTTATAATCTTCGTAAAGTATGAATTGGTTCCATTATATCAGATAGAACCAATTAAAACAATTTGAAATATGTACTTTGATCAAAGACTTGGAAATAACAAAATGACATAGGTTGATACCTAAACAAAAAAAAATATATATATATATATATATATATATATATATATATATATTTTATTCTTTTTATTTTACTCTAAAAATAATCATGTGACCATGTGTCACTGGACACTTGAGATAAAGTTATTTTTACAAAGTGATTGAACTCAACTCTTATTTGTTGTCATTACAAAATATAAATCCATTTGAAACTTGAAAAACAGTAAAAAAGAAACAAATATATTTTCCAAATACATAATGTCACCAATATTTTTACTTACAATGGTAACGGGACACGTAACATTCTTCTTGCCCAAATTATTGACTTGTAACATTGTTTCATTACAAAGACCATTTTCTCTGCCAACGTTTCTCAAATTCAATGTCAATTATTCAAATAAAAATAAATATTAGCAAATAATAGCGTTCAAATGCAGTATAGAAACCAGCACATAAATAACCAAGTGGGTCAACAACCAAATCAATATTCCCAAATCCCTATAGCCAACAATGTACCATCCAACCAAAAAAGCCTATTGCCCACGATGAGCTGCATTTGCAAGCTGCCCCAATTACATGCTTTCTACCTCAATAAATTTCAACCTTCTAGAATTGATAGTCAATGTCCCAAAAGAAGCTACTGGTTGAAAGGGTAATCACAAGATTGACTGAAATTTTGTAGAATGTAGTCACAAGGACGTCAACTCTCAAGTTACGACATCTTAAATCGACTAAAATATATGATGCAAGTATAGAAGACTTTGAGAGCTTTCCTCCAAGTTTCATGAAACTAAGTTCAAATCTAATATGAACAATGACCAAGTATTAAGAAAAATAAACCTCAGAATGCATTATAAATTCAGAACTATTTTGATAAATAAAACCCCCCAGCATGTGCATTGAAATTTAAACTACATTAACAATTTCTTCACACGGTGGTACAATACAACACATACCGAAAGCTGGGAAGCTTTTTTTTCCAAACTTTCTGCTATAAGGGTTTTCTATCGCCAAACATATGTATACAAGTATTGTCACTAAAATACAAGTTAATTTAACAGTAAATTCAATTCTTTCGTGTTGCTGCCCCGTGTTGTAAAATAAGGAAACAGCATGTTATACAATTTACACCATTTAGAAAAGAAAATCTAGATTCAAGTAATCACCAAATGCGGTTAAGTTTAGACTTCTGACGGAATTGCTTTTTTGTGGTACACCATGGACCAGGAAAGCTGCTCAACTGTACATCAGAGAAAACAATTACCCTCAGAGAAACGTACTCGTGTGTAACCGACAATCAAGTTGGCACAAGATTATTAAGAAAAAAAATCAATTTATCCGAAAGTCAATGCAGTTTTATAGATGGTTTCAATACTTAGTAATTGACATAAAGTTGGCATCCTCTGCAGCAGACAAAAATTGAACATTAATCAGACTAAGTGGATAACTCACACTGCCAATAATCGTTCCACCAAACCATGCAGTATCCACGCCGAAGGGAGGAGGTATGACTTTAATTCCATTGGATATATAAGGAGGAAGTGCCGAATGAAGCTCCTTTTCTAACCTTTCTGAAACGGAACAATCCCAAAAGTTTAATTAAAAATCTTAAGTTGTTCCATTTCATCATTCTGCTTTGTTGCAAAGATGTAAATGGCCCATATATATATATATATATATAAAGAGAGAGAGACCTGCTAAACCAGGTAAACAGGCAGTTCCCCCTGATAAGACAACAGTCTTGTACCAATCGTTGTTAACTGCTAATTCTGCAGAATAGCAGTGATCCATACAAAGTGCGATGGCCTGATGCAAACCCATTGCTCGCCTAGACCAAGAAATAAAAAATACATCAAGATTCAATTCTGAAAAATATAAGCAACTAAAGCCCAGTGTTAGGGCTCATGTTACACGTTCACAAACTCCTAACACGTGTTGTGTATACCTCCCACTCTTTTTTAATCTCAAGTTACCTACAATTTGTAGTTGGAGTGGGCTCGTTCATTTTTCCATTTGTAAAATACACTAGTTCTTTTTATTACCAGATTGAAAAAGAAAAGTAGAATTAGGATAAGACATAAATCTCCCAATACAATAATAATTCATCAAGCCTCCATCTAAATCTAAAAAAGAGTAACACACCTTAAATCATTGAAAAAATTTAAAAGTTGGGAAAAACAAAACTAAAATGAAAAATGTCTAGTCAATTATCAAGCTAAATTGTCAGTCTATCCAACAAAATGTCATCACTCTTTTCTGATAGCAAGCTGAAATACCAAATCAAGTTTATTAGAACAAAAGATCAAGAGAAAATTGCAATTGGTAAGCACTTATTTTAATCTGTCATTCAACTACGGTGATAATAAGATGCTAATTTATTGGATCGCACCCAGTCACTGTAGATATGAGCAAAACCTCTGAACCAATAGATATAGTGGTATACTGAATCTAACCATACTGCAAAAAAGTACAAAAACTTACACCCCAGCAAGTCGTGGTTGGAATAAGATCTCCCCTGTTTGAAACCGCTCTTTTGAGAGTGTAAACAACCCTTCTACAGCTTCAAAAGATGCTTTTGTATCTTTCAATAGCTCAGCTTCATAGTCAGCAGCAACATAACATAGCTTCTGTTGCCATGCAACTAATGAAATATCAGACAACTTAATTCAGATGACTTTGAACAAAAAGAAACATGTAAGTATGGTCCCAATCACTCTCACCAAACTTAAATGGAGAACCAGAAAAAGGAAAGGAGACAAACAATATATACATACATACATATTCACATACATACATATTCACATACATACATACATATTCACATACATACATACATATTCACATACATACATACATACATATATACATATACATATATATATATATATATATATATATATATATAAAAAAAACACAAAGGTTTGATCAAATCTCATCATCAAATTCTGAAAAGTTCATGGAATATATCTCTTGGAGCTCCCTTTGTTGAATCCTTGTCACGAAAAAAGTCATTTGCATCACTGTATATAACTAATGATTTCATATATGATTTAGAGGAAACTGAATATCTATCTGTATTCTCTCCTTCAACGTGCATAAACTCTAGAAGGATTCGATCAAACTGAATATCATTTACACGCATGTTTCAGCGTAATTATCACTCCGTATTCTCTCATTTGACACAAACAATTGTAACTTCATTTATCTCTTTCTAAAAGTATTGAGCCTGTTTCAACCGTTTGAATTTGAAACTGCATGGTCAGCTAAATGGGATTTCTTTAGTAATAATTACACACTATTAAGGTGTGATACCTGGACTTTTGGGTCCATTCTTACTGCTGCATAGGATATGTTTTCCCTGAAGAACATATTTTCTTGCATTGAGAGGAGAGGAAAGAGAATTTGAAATTCATCTGTTCCTTCGGGTGAATTAGGATTAAAAAGGTGTGAAGTGAAAATTTAAAATCAAATTAAACTTAATGAGAACTTAGAAGAAAAAGTATTCTGACTAGATTAAAAATCATGTATTATAAAGTTAATAATCACTATTGGGGATCCACTTTTATCTTCTCAACTGCGGTGAAACATCAAATTTAAGTAAAAATCTCAAATTAAAATAACTATTTCAAGCAGAAAAGACAACAATAATACCTCTTTCAGAGTGCGGACAGTGTATAAAGATTCAAAACTTATGTTGTTCTCTTGCATTTGTTTTCTAAGAAATCCAGTAAGCTTTAGTGCTCCCAGCCCCACAACTTCCACACCCACTTTTCGCATCACTTTACCATTTAAAACTGCAAAACAATAGTGCACATGCACTCATAATGGGAAGGAGAAAAAAGATACTGTCCATGAACTCAGTTTCTTTAGACAAAGAACGACGAATGAATTAAAACAGAAAAGGTAACGTTAAGTCATAACTACCTCTGAACCCAACAAAGAAAGCAGACTAAGGCATTTCCAGGAATTTATCGTTGTGTAAATTAAGAAACATCAGAGAAATAAACTGTAGAGCATACTTGGAACAATGGATGTCACTTGAAAGCCTATATTAACAGCAATCCCAGAAGTTTGTTTTGCAGCATACAGAGCTAAAGTCCCCTGGATTTATAAAGTAGAAAAAGAAATAAATAATAATGGTGCAGATAAAATAATGCATTTGAAATAAACACCCAGACATGACTGAACAAAACGGGTAGACAGTTACATGGGAAAACATAAAAATCTACCCTTGACTAATTGCAGTTCATTTTACACTGTTAGGTTAATTGAAAACCAGTTCCTTTGCACCAAGGCTCTTAAGGTAAAATAGAACTACAACTATATTCCACTTAATCCCTCAGTTTTCCGGAATTTTCACATCTGACCTAGCAAGACATGGGAAGTATACTGCTTACCCAGTACCAGATATGGATATGAATTTCTAAAAGTCAAATATATGGACATCAATGTAAATCTAAAATTAAATTGAGAGTAAGCTAAAATTTCATATAATAGAATTCATAAAAGATAGGAACTCAATTTAGAACATAGCATAATACAATTTTCTTGTATGTTAGATCAAAGCAAAGACCCATAAACTTTTAGTGGCTTAAGAACATGACATCCTTTGTTACCATTTAATATGCACTATGCCCAGCTAAAGCATTTTTCAGGTCAGCCACTGTAAGCTGCTACCCAGTATACCAACTATGCACCACACCAAGTTGGAATTAGAAAAGGATAATACAAACCACATTATTATGATGATACCATCAACATTATGAGAAGGACAAACATCTAGAATTTAGAGTGCCATTTGGCAGATGTGTTACATCGGAATAAAACATGTTAAATGATTTGTGAGCATCTTACAAACAGAGCAGAACACAAGAGACATGAGGAATGCCGGTATATTTTGATTCCTGTTAAAAAGATATAAAGCAGGGAACTAGAGTTCAATGATCTATTTATTTTTACATTCTAAATGCCAAATATTACCTTCATGAACCTGATTCATCATTATAAGTTCAACTGACGTGACAAACACGGGTAAGCTGTCTATTATTTTCTAAAAGAGATGAAGTGCAAGGGCACTTGTTGTCTTTATTTAAAGGAAGAGAGAGAGAGAGAGAGAGATTAAAACAAATTGAAGTGATAACTAGAATACACTTATTTAGAATAGGAAAAATAGAAATTGGAACGGATTGTTCTTCATTCTTGTTAAAATAGTTGAAGATCTCATATCAATTAGAAAACAAGCCAAATTATAGAAAATAAGTGGGTGTAAATTTTACCTTACAAGTTGAATTTGAAAGGTTGGGTTAAGCTTAAAGTTCACTATCTAAAATAATATTGAAGTTTATCCTAGCATGATTTGTTGGATTTATCATATTATCTGCTATCGGCCTGTTTCGAACCACTCACAAATATTTCGTCCCACACTTATTCGATCCTCAATGTAAGGGAGTGTTTTGAAAATCTCACATTGATTAGAGATAAAGTCAAACTTAAAATCCCCTTTCTAATGAAAAAGTTACCTGATTGAGAGCACAAACAGCAGGAACATTCATGTCAAACAGGGCAGCATAGATTGCTTCTTTAAGCTGCTGTCTTGATGCCTTGGCTGATTCAGTATCTGCAAGTATGAAATGACACAGAACATTATACAGCTAGAATATCATATATGTATCAGGTAAGAGAATAAGTGACTATAATCTTCACCACATAACTAAAATAGATGGTTAAGAAAGATCAAATTCAAGCAAAACAATTTTGATCATCCATGCATGGTTATAGTCAAAATTTACTTGCCTCTCACCAAATAGTAGACACATCCTATGTGTGTAGATCTAATTAACAACTTGACCCTTCTATTTGAAAATTTTCGCATTTTGGTCCCGACCAAAAACTCTACATTTTGGCCCCCATTTGAAAAAGTATTTCAGCTCAGTCTGTACTATTTGCTTTAGTTACGATGCTGTTAGATTTTACCACAACAAAACATTAGCTAACTCAGCAAAATCTAATACCATTATTACTCCAGCAAACAACATGGACCTGTATGTAAGTATTCTTCTATAGGGATCAAAGCAACATTTTTTTTTTAATTTAACCAAGAGTGCATAAAAAACTTTATCACCACATTTGTCCTTGTGGAAGACTGAGGTTGTTCACACAAAAGTACAAACTTAATAGCTAGTTTGTATCTTTGAAAGACTAATTTGGTGACAAATATTCAAATGGCTAAAGCATTGTGGCACTAATCTTCACAAGACCAATTTAAGGCTTTACTCAATATTGATCCACATTTTAACAACAGCAGTAAAATCATAAAATTTAACTTAACTGACCATCATAGTGACAAATTGGTATAGAAACAACAGCTGGTTGAGAACTTGGTTTCACCTGCATCCTACAGAGCAAGTAACCCAACATATTATCACCAACGGAACTAAGCAAACAATCAATAAATACTACTGCATCTTCCACAACTAGATTGCTCATGTTTCATGACGAAACATCTATCTGCACACACTTGGCGTAAGCCATTGTAATTGGAGTAGGAATTGAGGGGATGGGTGAAGATGGAATTAATATAAGTAGTTTGGCGTGGGAGAAAAGAGGAGAAGTTAAAATTAATAGGACTCTTTGTACTTTTTGTCACCTGTTTCTCCTCTTATCTCTATCTCTCTCCTAGTCTCTCCTCTATTTATCTTCAACAAACCCCCTTCAAGTTCCACTTTATTTCTTATTTATTTTCATTCCACAACTCATTTCCATTGAACCGATTCTCTCTTCTCCAACAAACAGAGCATAAAGGACATATCAGAGGTAGTGAACTCTTCCACCATCAAGAAGCAAAACGCACAACAACACACACCTGTTATAGATAGTCCCGAAAAAATGTCGAAGTCTAGTGTACATGGGCGTTTCAACGTTGCCAAATTCCTGCACAAAAAAAAAAAACAAAAAAAAAGCCCTCAATCAACACACGAAACAGTTCAATTCCAAACTTTGGCCCCAAAAAGAAAATCAAGACACGAAGCACGTCACCAGAAAGGTCGCGAATCGCCCAGAAGGAGAAGAGCCTTTACTCCAACCGAATTTGCAATAGCCAGAACCCCCTGAAGACGAAGACAAAAAAAGGACTAAACACAAAAACAGAAAAAAGAGTCTCCAGAGATAACGACGAATAAACAAAAAAAAAAAAAAAAAACCCAAAAAACAAAACAGCG
>Ga0214545_1005311_pt1 | contig 23376 bp, 26 predicted proteins | sample CNSS4metaG_FD_160064 | JGI IMG/M metagenome (GOLD analysis project Ga0214545, IMG submission 160064) | Root nodule microbial communities from cowpea collected in UCLA plant growth center, Los Angeles, California, USA - CNSS4 | ecosystem: Host-associated > Plants > Roots > Nodule | place: USA...
TTAATCGAATAGAAAATAATGATTTTAAATCTACATGCATGCTAATCATATGAGTTAAAAGGTTTTTAAATTAAATTGAGACTTTACTTTGATTTTATTTAGAAACTTTCATTTGATTAAATAAGTTTTTGCCAATAATTGAGACTTTACTTTGATTAGAGGTAATTACTTTAACTAAAATTAGTCAAGACTTTACTTTGATCAATTAAGTTTTCTATTTGGTGAAGAAACAAAGGAATAAACATGATTAGGCATAGTAAAATTAATTGAGACTGTACTTTGATTGAATTTACTCTGGACAATCTAACAATTCTCACTTTTAATTGAGACTGTACTTTGATTAAAAGTGAGAATGCCAACAAATGAATTGAGTCTTTACATTAATTGATTTGTAAATCAACAACAATAATTAATTTAACAATAATCTCTAGATAACCAATGAAGAATCTTATTTAGAAAAAGCAGTGGAATTGAACTATTTACTATTACTGTGTTTACAATCTTCCGTGTCATTTTCTTTGCATATCAAAACCCCCTATTTTTATAGTTGCTAGTTTTAATTGCATTTTTTAGAATCAAATATTTGAGATCAATTCCGTAATCGTTGTGAGACGACTCAGGGTTATCTTAACCTTAACTATTTTGTTCACTACTAACTTGGCAATACTGAAGTTGCTAAGGTTAAGTAGTGGTAATTTGATCGTCTAACGACAACGATATCAAATTTCATGTCCAACAATAATATACTCAGCTTCAGTAGTGGAGAGTGCCACACATGGTTGCTTTTTACTATGCCATGAGATTAGACTTGAGCCAAGTAGATGGCAAGTGTCACTTATGCTTTTGTTGTCCAATTATCACCTTACATAGTCAGAATTTGAAAAGCCACTAAGAGTTATGTTAGAATCACAAGGATACCATAAACTAACATTGGTTGTTCCTTTTAGGTACTTTAGAATCCATTTTGCAACTTTAAAGTGTGATTCCTTTGGATTTGCTTGGAACCTAGCATATAAGCATACACCAAACTAGATATTTGGCCTACTTGTTGTAAGATAAAGAAAAGATCCAATCAACTCTCTATATTTGGTTGAATCTACTAGTTACCCAACCTCATTTGCGTCCATAAGGCAATTTATAGAAATTGTAGTGGTAGTTTCCTTGCAATCCTCCATTTTGAACTTTTACAACAAGTCAAAATAGTATTTTGATTGACTTAAAAATGTTTCATGCTTGAGTTGTTTGACTTGCAACCCTAGAAAGTAGGTAAGCTCACCCATTATGGACATCTCAAATTCTCCCTGCATAGTTGCAACAAACTCTTCACACAATGTGTTGTTATTTGAACCAAAGATGATATCATCAATATACACTTGAATAAGTATAACCTCACTTTCATGTTTTCTAATGAAGAGTGTTTTATCCACTACACCTCTAGCATAACCTTTTGATAAAAGAAAATTGCTTAGCCTTTCATACCACTGTCGTGGTGCTTGTTTCAAACCATATAAAGCCTTCTTCAATTTGAAAACATGGTTAGGATAGAGATGATCCTCAAAGCCAGGAGGTTGTGATACATACACTTCTTCATTTAGGAAACCATTCAAGAATGCACTTTTCACATCCATTTGATGTAATTTAAAGTTACACATGCAAGCATATGCTTAGAGTAATCTCACAACTTCTAGCCTAGCTACATGGGCATATGTTTCATCAAAGTCAATGCCTTCTTCTTGGTTATACCCTTTAACAACTAGTCTAGCTTTGTTCCTTACAATGTTACCATCTTCATCCATTTTGTTTCTAAAAACCCATTTAGTTCCAATTATATTCATATCATTAGTTTTAGGCACTAGAAACCACACATCATTTCTTGTGAATTGATTGAGTTCATCTTGCATAGCAACAATCTAATTACTATCATTTAAAGCATCATTCACATTTTTTGTTTCAATTTGAGATACAAAAGCAACATGTTCACAAAATACAATTCAGCATCTAGTAGATACTCCCTATTTGATATCACCTATGATGTTCTCCTTTGATAAACCTCTAGGCTGAATCCAATCCTTAGGCAAGTTGTTGTCTGCAGCTTTTTCAGTCGGTTGTTTTTCCTTTTCAGCCGATTGATTTCCTACAGTAGAGGGCTTTTCTGTAGCAGAAATTTGTTCCTGCAGTAAATCTTCTTCATCTGCATTCTTTCACACTTGATCTTGCAACTTTGGGTTAATTTCATCAAATACAACATGCATGGACACTTCAACAGTCATTAACCTCTTATTATAGACTCTATATGCATGACTTTGTATAGCATAGCCTAGAAAAATACTTTTTTTCTAAGCAAGCAATGTATATGTTGAATGATGTATGATGCAAATCAAGCAAGTATGTATTGTTGACTCTTTTTCCTATCAATACAATACTACCAGATCCATCATAGATATGGCAATGGTTTGGTTCAAACACAACTTTAAAACCTTTATCACTAAGTTGGTCAAGGTACCACAAGTCTCTCTTTCCACTTTTGATAACCTGCAAAACAAATATACATTACATGGTACCCTTTTATAGGTTGGGTCCAACATGGTTAAGCCTTTCTTAATCCTTTTAGGATCCATTTCATAAAGCCCTTAGGTACATCATATTTTCTAGCTTTGCAAATTTTAGAAATATGCCCTTTTCTCATACAATAATTTCAAGTTGTCAAAGAAATATCACTTGATGCATTATTGGAAAAGAAATGAGCAAACTTCTTGACTTTCTTTTTATTAAAAGAGTTGTAACCTGTTCCAGACCTACCAAAAACACAATTTTGAGAGCCAAGAATAACCTCCAAGTTTGCTTTTCTTCTTGTGAACCTTGCACATGTTTCCAAAAGGGTGCAATTTTCACAAGGTTTTACAATCAACTGATTATCACTGCAACAAGTTGAATTATTGTAAATCATGTTAAGATGTTCAAAATCAACTTTTAAATCAGCTATTTCTTTATCCAATTGACTGACTCTATTTTCCAACCACTTGGCCAATTGTTTAAACCTTTCAATCGATTGTTTAATGTAGAAATCTTGTTTGCTTCATTATTGCTGCAACCAAAATCGCGATGGATGACGAACCAAAAACTAAATTTGTAAAAAAAAAAGTTTGGATTTGGAAAACTATGAAAAAACCAACAAGATAAGACAATGTTTGCAAAAAACCAGATTTTGGGTCCGGTAGTCGGTTGTGCGTGGAGAAGGTATTAGCACCTCACAACGTTCATTCTAAGACGGTACCTTTAATTAAACATGCAAATGGATGTGGTTTTCAAAATATTTAATTTTACGCAAAAATAATAATAAATGAATTTATAAAAGAAACAAAAATACTTTTTTTTTTGTTTTTTTGGCCCAACGAGGATTAATCCTCGCTCCTACGTATCTCCATTCGCAATGCAGAATCAAGTTAGTTCTTTATATTATTTTTGATATATTTCCTAGAAAAATAAATTTGAAAATTCGTGTCACGCGGCACGAGCGGTTGGACAGACACTAAAAGAAATGAAGAAAAATATTTGTTTATGATTAAAAAATATATAATGAAAAATGAAGAAAATAAATCAAAAGAATTAAAAATTCGCAATGACGTACCTTCCAAAATTTTCGATATATGTTCTCTTTTATATCAATCTCATCCTCTCATTTTCCCAACAAAGGTAAAAAAAAAGGAGTGTTTGTGTGGGTGGTAATGGAAGAGAAAGAGGAAGTGTAGCAAATATTTTCTTTTGATTTTCTATCTCCTTCAATATGTTTTTGTTTTTGTTTTGAAAGAGAGATAAAAAAGGAGGTGTGTAAGTGGGAGTAGTGATGGAGAAGAATTAGAGAAGTGTAGAGAATATTTTTTTTCGATCCCTTTTCATGGAACAGACTGCCTATTTATAGTCACAAATTGCAATCCTAGCCTTAATTGTAATGAACAATATAAGGAAGAAATTGGTCATGATAACAACACATTTTGGAAATCAAATCATAACAAATCAGAGCACAATATCAATCAAGATCTGTAATATTGATTCTAACCATTAACAAAATAGAGCACAAAATCAATCCGTATTAGTAATATTGATTTTTACCATTTGAAGAGATATTGTTTCTAATTATTAGAATTATATCACTAATTTCTTTATTAGGAACAAAGGGTAGAAAATAATGTTGAGTTGTTGGGCTCATAAAAAGGAGTGTGATAATTAATAACAAATTGGGCTTTTCCTTCTTTCTTCCTTCTTTTTTCCTTTTTATCTTTTTTCCATCTCTCTCTTTTTTTTCTTTTTTTTTTAAATGAAAGTTTGAAAATCTTTGAAGAAAATTTTGTTTCACATTTTTTTATTTTTATTGTTTTTTTGAAATAAATTTATTCACCCGGACGAAATTGTGTGTTGACAACCGCCCGTCTTTACTTAGATTTTACTAGATAATATGAAAAATTGACTTTTTTATATTATCGTAATAAAAGATAAGTAAAGATAAAAACACTAATTTCGTTCGGGTTTCAAAAGAAGACAAATTGGAAGACAAACTTGACCATTACAGAGGAAATGGTCTGTATCTAAAAGAAAAGAACTAGGTGACCATTACCAAGAAGAGGGTATCCATCCGACACACCATTTTTTTTTACTTTTTGGAAAAAAAAAGAAAAAAAAATATATTAGACCAATCCCGTGGAGAAGGTCTATTCATAGGATTCGGTGACCATTACCATGTAAAGGGCCCTGGTCTGAAAATCCACATTCTTTTTGGAAATCTGACTTTTTGAAAAAAATATTAGACCAATCTCGATGAAAGGGTCTATATCCAAAGATTCGGTGACCATTACCATGGAGAGGGTCTCGATCTGACAAACTTATTATTTTCTTTTCTGATTTTTTGAAAAAAAAACAAATTAGACCAATCCCGAGGAAAGGGTCTCGAAAGGAAAGAAATCAATGACCATGACCTCGTAGAGGGCCTTGATGTAAAAAAATCGATGACCATTGCATCGCAGAGGGCCTCGATATGACAAAGAAATCAATGACCATTGCCTTGCAGATGGTCTTGATGTGAATATAAGGAAATAAATAACCATTGCTTCGTAGAGGGTCTTGATGTAAACATAAGGAAATCAATGACCATTGCCTCGTAGAGGGTCTTAATATAAACATAAGGAAATCAATAACCTTTGCCTCGTAGAGGGTCTTAATGTGAACATAAGGAAATCAATGACCATTGCGTCGCAGAGGGCCTTGATGTAAACATAAGGAAATCAATAATTAATTCCTTGTAGAGGGTATTGCTGTAGAGATAAAAAAATAATGATCATTGCCTCGTAGAGAGTCTTGAAGTGAATATAAGGAAATCAATGACCATTGTCTTATAGAGGGTCATGATGTAAACATAAGGGAATCAACGACCATTTCCTCGCAAAGGGTCTTGATGTATAAAAGGAGAATCTGAATTTTGCTCTTGAAGTGTCGACAAACACCGCGTGAATGCTTAACATTTGTGAGACTTACACACAAAAATTTTCATTGTTGAGTTTTTTTTCAAATTTCTTTATTTTATTTTTTTGAAATGATTTTCAATGATTGTGTGGAGTATGATGGATGACATGATTTGATGATGCATGACATGTTATGATTTTCTTTTTGAAATTATATGATATGCATACATGGATGCATAGATGCATAAGTGTGATTTGCTCTTTTTCATTTTTCATTTTTCCTTTATTTTAATTTGAGAGTAAGGAAAACTAGGCTTAGAGGCTAGAAAAAACTGGGCTTGAGGCCAGAAAAAACTAGGTTTAAGGGCCAGTGTGGAAATTGGGCTTGAATGTGGACTCCCAAGAAGTTTAAGTTGACCATGTAGTTGCTTATTTCTAAAGTTGATATAATCAATGCATGTATGAATGACTTGGTATGATGCATGAAATGTATGAATTTTCCTTTTGTATTTTTTTGAAAACAAATTTGAATTGATCCCCATTTCATTATTATTTCGAATTCATGGAATCATTCTACTTTGAATTTTTTTTTCTTTACTTTTCCAAATCATTTCTTTGGTCTAATCAGTTTATTACCGAACACTTTTTTTTTAATAACTTCTTTTGAAACACTATTTGAATGACATCAATGAAACTGCCAAGGGCTTGAAAAGGCTTGGATGAGGTGATGAAGATTAACCAGGGAGTTGCCCCAATTCACAAAATTTGTTTGGGCTTTCCCTTGTTATTGATGGTATGAAGAAAATGATGGGGACTTCAAAAGTTTGCCCTTCGTGTGAGAGCCTAGGATGGTCTTAGGGTACAAAAGAGTGTTTGGCTTTTCCCAATTGAGGAAATTGAAAAATAATGAGGTCTTCACAAGTTGCCCCTAATGTTATCACAGTCTTTGATGTAAATAAATGTCCCGATTCAGATTGAATGATGGGAATATATGAAATACAAACAATGTGACTACCATAGTTTGGGTGTTGGATTGATAAAGGTGGACTATGTTAAGGTTGGTCAAGGTTTAGGCTTAAAGCGGAGGATACTGTATGAGCAAAAATGGAATTTCAAGAAGAATGAATTGAAAGGGGACAACCCAATTTTAACCAGATTGCTTGATTGCCCGTGCTGATTTTGGAGCTTTGAAAACATGTCAACCAAACATAAACTACCCCAGTGTTTAAAAGAAAAATCTCTGAACACACTTTTTCAATCCTTTTTTTTTATAAGTTTTTTAGAACAAACCTATTAGCAAATAAAAATGTTTCTCTAAATTAAAACTTTCGAAAGATAACAACCAATCTTTGATCTGTGTGAACTTTATTAGGCTTGTATCATGGCCAAGGCTAGGAGTATGGAAGTAAATGATAGTAAAGGCTAAAAAGTGATGTGAGGGTTGTTTGGAACAAAGATATTTGAATAATGTTTCATTTAAAATTTGTTTGACTTCTTCTTGTTCACCTTTTGCTTCTCTTTTGCTTTTCTTGATATTTTTTTGATATTTTTGTATTGGTGAACTACCATTTGGATGAAACAAATGCAAACATTATATCAACCCTTAGTGTGAGGTGATTGTTGTTTAGGGTAATTTGAAAGAAATATTTTTGGAAGGCTCAAATTGGGTAGCAAAGGATAATTACTTTTGTTTTTTTTTTTGGATAAAGAAACATGGCGACACATAATTTCAAATCATGGTTGTTTTTCTCAAAAAAAACTTTAATTCAGAGGGAAATAATCTAGTTCATGTGGCAGGATGTCTCTTGTTTTGTTTTTTTTTTCACTTTTTTTGTCTTATTTTTGCCTAGACTATCATTAGAGTTTTCAGCCTAGCTGATTATTCTTCATTTTTTTTGTTTTTTTTCTTATGTTCAAAGAGTTTCTTGTAATCATTTTAAGGTGTGTGTCCCTTTTTGATAATCCTCCATGGAAATGAAAACAAGGTTTAGAGTGGAAGAGAGATGGAAAGAGAGATGGATTTGAGCAATTTCATGTATGCAACACTAGATGGATGTTTCAAAAGAAATGATAACAAACATAATTTTATTTATTTATTCAATCCACTGATTTGACCAAAGAATGTTTTATTATTTTCTTATTTTTCATAAGATAGATTCCAAGAATTTAGTGATAAGAAAATGGGAAACAAGTTGAATTTATTGCAATGCAAACTATTTAGATTTTTTTTAATTATGCATATGCATGCTATGTGTTTGAAGCTATGGATAGGGTACCGTGAATGACCATAGAATGAGAATGCAATGCATGGTTGTGCCTTGCTGGACACTTATTGACATGATATGCCAATGAAATATATGCTTATGCCTAAGGAGGCCTTTTCCCTTTTTTTTTTATAATGTTGTGATTATGAATAATTTATTATTATATACAAGGAAATGTGAGGGTAAATGACGCAAATAGTCTCCCTTTTGTGCCTTAATTTAACATAGGCTTGATAAAGTTCTATGGCAAAGTATATGTGCTCACAAGGATCGTTCCCTAATACCTAAAGATCAAGGTAACTAGAGTTATGGTCCACTTCATGGCATTTCCCACGACAGTTGGTAAATAACAAGAAGTGGAAGTACCCATGAAGCAAACAAACTCTAGTTGGGGTTCTCACAATGACCACTCACACTAGCACAACAAGGCCCCTCTTGTAGACTTGGAAAACAACCAAGCACACATACACAGTTTGAGAAAGATCAAACCTCAGTGGTAGCACAACCCTGCCTACCACAAACACCTTCTCCAAGCTTCAAATACAAGCCAAAGTTCCAAGAATTTATCCAAGATCAATCTTCAACAATTGTAGTCTGAATGATCACGAAATAGAGAGAATACACATGTTTTCCAGAATAGTTTCGCGCTAAAAAATGGTCTTGTTACCTCTCTTTCAAAAATCATGGCACTTATAGTCAAATTGTTAAGAAATTCAACAGCTTCATTTCCAAATCAATCGGTTGATTTCACTTGACTTAAGTGAAATCAGTCAATTAAAAAATAAATAAACTGATTCAATAAGTCACAGTTTAAGACTACTACAACTAACCTTTTAACCTGTTGAAAACCCATTTAACAGATTAAAAGGCATATTTTAACCTTTTGAAAAATATTTCAATAGATTGAAAAACACAATAAAGACCAAATACATCTAACTAATACTACAAGGTCTACAATGTGAATTATAAACACCAAGTATTTTCTCCTAATGATTTATCCATGTGGAGGGCACGCGTCCAAGGCTTGTTCAACATGAATGTCATCAAATCTCCATAACTTCATCAGTATATGCATGATTCCAAAGCAATGGTTCCAAGTAGTTTAACAAAACTTCATCAAATCTTCATGAGACACACCACCCAGGCTTCACATGTTCACATGTCAACAAGTAAGTGTGTGTGTCTAGGGGGGTTGTGGGTATGTTTGTGCTCGTGGGTGTGTGTCTATGCGTGTGTGTGAGTTGCGCGTGTGTAGGTGTGTGCATGTGCGTGTACGTGCATGTCTGTGGTCGTGTGTGTTAGTGTGTGTGTGTGTGTGTGTGTGCGTATGTGTGTGTGTGTTTGTGCACTAGGGTATGTGTGTGTGTGCGTGCATGTGCACAGGCGTATGTGTATGTGTGTGTGGGTGCGTGTGCGCGTGTGTGTTTGTGCACTTGGGTGTGTATGTGTGTTCGATGAAATCAATGTACGTTTAATGAGTTTAAGCCAAGTGCAAGATGTAACACCTCAAATTTTGGGATGTCACAGAACGTTAAAATTTTTTTATGTTTAGCGGAAAAAGAATTATCATTGTGATGTACTAATAAAATCTTTTAATTTAATTTAAATTATATAGCTCAACTCGTCACTTTGTCAAAATCTTCCAATAATATTTGCGAACAAAAGAAAATTACATATATTTTAATATATGATTTAAAACAACTAAATAAATTATAAAATCTCTCGATTTCACCCCAGTTTCTCGTTGATCTACTCCATGCCAAAAGCATCTGCGTTATAATATGCTCTTCGTATAACACACACGTTATACGATCATCGCACATACAACAAACACAAACAAACAAATAGGGATAAGCTAACCATAAACAATGATATTCATAAAAGAAATTCATAAATAAAACATGTCTAATAATACTCAACTTTGCATTCAAGTAACACTTAATCGAAATGCCAAATAAAACATGTCCAGTAATACTTAACTTTGCCAAACCAAGCATAACATCACATTCATCTCAATTCTTCAAATACAGTGATTATAATCAAACTTTGGTTTTTCGCGGCCTCTCACCCCACAACAACATCTAGTTTCCTAGAACAGATGGTTCGATGTGTCCTATTTAACGCAGCCAGACTGTCTCCCTTATTCCTCAAGGAATTATGAGTACAATGTCGATGCATCGCACATCGGGCACTATACTTGCAACGAGCCGAAATAAGGTGAAAACATCTTTCCCCCTCCCTAGTGCTTCACACAGGCGAGAGGGTACAATACTCGAACCAATCCTCTACCACTGCTTCACACATGCGAAGAGGACCCCTTTCCACTACTTCACACAAGCGAAAGAGTCTTCACTGGGTTCCTAGGTACGGAAAACCTCACACAACATTTAATTCCACCAAGAGTTCTTCAAGCAAGGAAAACACTTCCAACATACAACATGTGAGAATTACCAATTGCCAACAACACACCACCCCATCATGCATAGTAATAGTTTCATAACATAAACCCATCAACTTATCAAATAACATATTTATACGATGAACCCAATGAGTGACATTAATTCAAACACAATATAACATCATACTCAAGTAATTATCCTCAAACCACAACCCATACAAACCAAGAAAAACCACCAATCTCATAATATCCCATCAACACATTAACACATAAATAACTAGTAAAACCAAATGAAAAGTACCAACCAAAAATATGAGAATTTAAAGAGAACCAAAAGTTTATGAAAGAATACACAAGTTAATATGCAAACCCCATGCACCACTAAAACATTCACTATACTCATATTTACGTGAAAGAGAAAAACATAAGGAAGAAAGAGAAATTCTATTTACATGTGGATCCCACCCATGCATTACCCAATTTATAAATATAAAGCAACTCATTTAAATCATGGTCTACACACAACATAGAAAAGAGGAGAATGAAAGCAAATCACATGTGATGAAAGAGAAACAAGATAAATGCAAGCCATGTACTTCCCACAAATACACATGCATTTACGTGAAGGAGCTAAGAAAGGAAGAAAGAGAATAAAACTTTGCATGTATAGCATGGAAGCAGCCCAAAACTTAACGAAAAAGAACCAAAACATGTGAACCCACCCATGCACCAACCACACAATCCAAAAATATAAGAAACTGTGACCCTTTAATAAAACCAAAACAAACCTTGCTACCCCTAACGTATACAGCCCATCAAAGCTAAAAGTTTCCTAAATCTTAAGCTAGTTTGGCTTATGCCCACACATGAACCCTCCACCAATAAAACAAAGTAGATATGTGATAGAGAAAGAATTAATGTCATGGTGTTGTTTCAAAAACATGATTCTGTGGTGAGAAAAAGAAAACTGCAGAAACAAAGTCATTAAGAGAAAAGTAAACTTCCCACTCAAAACACCAATAAAAGTCTAAAAGAGTGAAACAATAATTTAGGTGAGGTTTGCACGAAAGGAGCATGAATGGAAACAAATTACATGGTCACTTTCACAAAGGTTATAAAAGAATAAGAAAAGGAATGCAAATGTGGCCCTATGGTATGCACTCTCAAGTAGGATAGGAAAAAGAATGCAACCCAAAACCGTGTACCCAATTAACGTGAAATAGTGCCCAGTTATCATGAAGTTGCACCCATTTGCATTGATCTAGAAACAAGGAATGGCAACATAGAGAAGAGAACCCACAAGATGGAGAAAGAAAAGAGTGTGTGCAATCCACCCAACGTACCTACGTAAACATGATCCCACTCACTTGCATGTTAATCTACTTTTGTCAAAACAAGAAAAAGAACAAGAAAGATGGCTGCACCGGAACTCTAATACCATGCAAAAGAATCTGCATCTTTAAAAAAAGCATGGGTTCCACATCAATGCTATACATCCCATCAATGAATAAGGGTTTTGACCCATTAAATGCATGGCCAATCAATTTGTGAGTGAAAGTAGCACCATGAAAACTCCAACATGATGATAAAATCTTATACTATCGAAAGGAACTCTGCACTCCTAACCATCAACGCATGTCACCCAAATATCAAAGACAGATGCTTAAAACATAAAACATACCAGCTTCCTCTATACTACACATGCATGCTTTTCAAGCTTCATTCATCAAACAAACAACAAGAAAACAAGAGAAGAAAACAAGGTTGACTTCCCCTACACTACACATACATACTTTTCAAGTTTCATTCATAAGCAAACAAAATAAAGAGAAGAAAGGTAAAGCTTCCCCTGCCTAATAGTCTCTTTGCTACGCATTCCTTCATTCCCGTAGCATTCTCTTTCACTCTTCATGTTTCTCCAACTCTCCTTTTCTCCCTCTCAAAACCCCAAAGTGTTTTGTTTCATTTTCTAAAATCTTATCTTTTTGTCTATAATTAACATCTCTAATCTTTTCTATTAATATTTTAAAATTAAATCTTTTTAAGATTTTCAAAAAACTAAAAATAAACCAAAATCAAATGATTGTCTGTTTTTATTTTTTAAAGATTGTGGCAGCAAGTTTCTACAAAGCAAAGAAGATTGAAAATTAGCATGCAGCAATGTAAACAATCCCTGCCCTGCACCATTGCAACGTGAATAAGGAGAGAGAAAATGAATTGAAAGAGTTTCGTGGCCCCACAACTTTAAGGAGTGAGAAAAACAAATGTAGCATTGCACATTATGAGCCCGGCAGAGTTCAAACTCGCACACAACGCCATACCATAAACATAGATCAACCACTATACCAGATGATTTCTCAATATATCTTGTGCACGAATAAAATATAAACTTATATGGTCCATCCACCATAATTAATTAAAAAAACAAAACGCAAACCCTTTTACTATGTTAACCGGAATCGAATCCATGCACCCAATTAGGTCAATACATAAGCATAACCACAAAACCATATACCTTTTGCACGTTATATTTTGCACCATTTAAGTATAATCTGCAACATTAAATATAATATTTAAATCTAAAATAAATACAAGAATAACTTACATCACTCAAATAATAATTATTTCATATTTTATAATTTAATAACCTAATTAAATTAAATAAATCAACAATATTAATCAAGTCATTAGTTTTTATCATGTATTTTCCTTTAGTATAATTTTTCCCAGATCTTACACAAGACAACAAAGAACATGTTAGGGGTTTAAAAAAGAAGCAAATTATGAAAAAACAAGGCTTAGACGAGCTCAGTTGAAAGCACAAGTTAGACCAGTTGAAGGTTGGATCAGGTGATCAAGCTATCATTCAACTATAGTTCTACACAATTTTTAGATGACTTAAGTTGGTTGAATGTGTTAGACGAATCAAGACTATAGGTCAAAACAAAAAGGCCAAACGACTCAACAATGTAAAGAAAAATTAATAAATGGCTACATTGATCAAATGAGTAAACTTAAGCTAGTATAGCACTAGACCTCTACAAAGGAGTAGACGAGTAAAAACAAGAAGTAAACAAGCAAAGGTAAGAAGCATTAGAAGAGTCAGAAGCCAATATAATGCTTTTGGCGAGTCAATGCAAAAGCACATAAAAGGTACTAGACGAGTATTTGTGAGATGAATCAAGTCAACTCATGAAGCAAAATGATGAAACACCTATTAGATGAGTACCTCATTTAGAGGACCTAATGGAAGGATGAGTAGACGAGTAAAGAGTCAAAGTACTGAACAAAATTGATCAAACAAATGAAGCTAAAAATGGCGTGAAAGAAATCTATCCAATCCCGAGGTGATTAAGATCAATTACAAATTGATCAATGAAATTTGAATGTTGAAATGAATGATAAGGTCAATAAGGAGAATATCATACAAGCAAGACTACCTAGTAAAGATTTACAAATTTTAAAGATATTCTGATTGAAGATCTATTTATAAACGCAAAGGATAATTGAAGATATTATTAAACAAATATATGAATAAAATCCAAAAATATAATTGGATATCAAATTATAGTTATATGGAAGTATTTTGAATTCCTTTTTGATTGATTACTTTAAATGTTGTCCTATGAATATTAACTAATCATGAGACAAGAAAAGACTCTTGCAGATTGAAAACTGTGTTGGATTTTTCGAGAGAAGATCACTAGAAAAACACAATACTAATGAGCTCAATCTTCATATAAGGAATTGACACCATCTCTAATCCAAAATTTTAAAGCAATGAGTTTATAGGTTTTCATCCTTATATGATGCTCAACTTTCTCAATTTTACTCAATATGAGACTTAGACTCACTTAAATTCCTATCATTTTTTAACTAAATAGCAAATAGGAAGTAAAAGTTTGACTCTTTTTATTCACCAAAAGAAACACTTCAATTTTTAAATATATTTTTATCTTACCTACATAAAGAATTCACAGAAGGATAAAATTAGAATAAATTGAATGATTAAAGAACTAAGTGAATATATATATATATATATATATATATATATATATATATATATATATATATATATATATATATATTTTTTATATAAAATATAATATTATATTTTATAATAAAAAAAAAAAAAAAATATAAATAATATAAAATTTAAAAAATATATAAAAAAAAAAAAAAAAAAAATAAGAATATATATATATATATATATATATATATATATATATATATATATATATATATATATATATATTTTGCCTGCATAAAAAATTTACACCGGTGAATATATCTTTCAAAAGAAATATATGCTGACCATCGATGTTTCCACATATTTACTTATGCATTATAGGAAAACAGATAAAAATATTGTGCTCTTGGATATGCACCAGTCACTACGAAAAATACGATGATGAAATTTATTCTTTTTTTAATTATTAAAATCACCAAAAAATTATAATCAATTTTTTTTTTTTGTTTTTAACACCTTAACAATTTTATTGGAAATAATATTAAATATTTTAAAATGTTGTATAAGCCATTTTCTTCTATTTTGAAAATATTCAAACATTTTAACTATTATTTCGGTTGATTAAATTTATTCTTCAGTAGCCTTCCAATTTAGTTGGAGTCATAATCATGTAAGCATGAAATTGAAGTAAAACCTTTAATAAAAATAATCTTTAATAAGTGTCATGATTTCTAGTCTAAATGAACTTGTGTTATTTAAAGAACGACTCATTCTCACGTATAAATGACCGTACATTTATAATAATTAAAGATAGAATTGTACACAAAGCATTACTAATTAAAGATAGATTCACAGCAAGTTCAATTTTTAAAGTTTAGCAATGAAACAAATATGACATTCCATATTTGAATCCACTTCATGGTGTAATTGGCGGACCTTGCTTTGGACTAAGGGAGCCTCCCCAACTTTTAATTTAATTATATATATATATATATATATATATATATATATATATATATATATATATATATATATATATTGTTCTTGCAGAGAACAAATAAGAGATGATAGACACAAATGTCACCTTACCTTAATCCGCAATCCCTCTAGTAGACTTCCTCCCGGCTCGTATATACTATCTGCTGGTACTTTGACTTGGACCTGTGAGGGGTTACCTGTGGAGAAGACTCTAACGATCAAGTCAGCCAACAAATGCTCAAAAAGTCAAATCTCGTGATTAAGGGATTAATGAATGCGTACCTTTAATTGTTGGGGTCCATGCATATTTATAGATTATTAATTATGTTTGACCATGTCATGGGCTGGGCCATCGTTTGGGGTTGTAAGTGGGTCTAGGCTTGGCCCAGGCCCTTTAGTTCGATCATTGTTGGCCTTAGGGCTCTTACTTGTAATACCTTAAGTTTGGAATAGTTGACAGGTTCTCATTTTATCCTCTGATATAGGCGGCCTAGGCCGCTTACGCCTGCTTGATTGATTCATCTAATAGTCGTTCGCATGTTTTGCGGGGATTTATATAGGCGTGTTTTACCGTGTAGTTGTATGAGGCTGCCTAGGTACAGTACACCAGTCCCCCAGCCTTTGTCGGTGAAGACATAACGGCGAAGGATGAAAAATGTGGATGGTTTTTGTTAGGCCGCCTAGGTGCAGTACACTAGTTCTCTAGCCTTTGAGTGTGATGAACAATGTTAAGGCTAGAATCTTAATAGGTGATGGAAGGTGAAAGGGTGGCAGATGTCAAAGGTCTAATTAGAAGGGTTTTGCGCAGTCATTTTGAGGTTTATGGCGTTTTGTATGCGTTATGAAGCTTAATCTAATCGTTGTTTCTGGCGGAAAAAGTTGAAATGTTTGAGATCATGATTATAAATACGAGTGCGGGAGAGAAGAAAAACTTCACTTTGGTTCATTTGCAAGAAATTGGGGGGAGTTGTTTGTCTGCGTAAGATCGTGTCTGATAACTTCATTGTTTCCACCGTCTACCTAAAAAAGAAAAGGTATGTCTAGTTATAGTGATAGCGTTTCCTTATCGAGTCCAGGTAGTGGGAGTGAGCGGTCAGGGGGGTGGAAGTAGTCAGTCAATTAGTAATGATAGGGAGCAATTGGGAGGTGTAGGGAGGATTCTGATGGAGACAAAGATTGAGGTTAGGGAAGATCCGCCAGAAGAGTTGGCGAAAAGCAACTAGTTGGTGAAAGCAGGATATGAATGGGTTGCGAGGGATGCGAGAACACAATACTCTATATTCCAGTGGTCGCGGGTGCTGAAGAAGTGGCTGAATTGTACTCCCATATTTGAGAGGGGCGCTCGAAGGGACATTGTGGCATTAGATAGGGTTAGTGTTGTCGAATGTGTATGTCACGACTGAGAGGGAGCTGCCGAGGAGTTCTTCTATATGTACATGTGTCATTTCTCGCAGCTGCATATCAGGCTGCCGTTTGAAGAATTTACCATGGGAGTGTTGCGGTTGCTGAACATCGCTCCTACTTAGTTGCATCCGAACAGTTGGGTGTATCTGCAAGCGTTCCGGGTGCTATGCAAAGCATTGTAACTACAGCCTTCTGCACGGTCGTTTCTTTATTTCTTTGACACAGGGTCGAGAAGTCCAACAACTTGGTTGTCGCTTATAAGTCGGCCAGGGATAAATAGATTGGATGCATTTACCCAATCCTTTAAACACCTTAAGGATGATTTCTTTAAAGTAGTGGTGAAGTAGGGTGGATGTTCACACTTTTAGACTAATGATGGGAGCACTAAGTTCCCCTTTTACTGGACTAGCAACCCTCAGAGGTATAAAGGGATGGCAAAGGAGGAGTTGTCGGTGGCCGACAAGGAGGTGGTGGATGGTGTGATGCAATTTAGCGATAGTTCGGTTCATTCGATTATTGATATTGAAGGTATCTTTTTGTATTTTTGAGTGTTATACTGTGTTTGAGGTGACTAAACAGCGTTCGTTATTGTTTATAGGTCATATGGCTCAAATGGGGAAGAAGAATCTAACGATTTTCCAGACGTTGAGGGAGGAGAAGGTAGCAAAGGCAAAGGCTTTGGGAGCACTGAGGTTCCCAACTTACAAGAGTCTTTGGTTGAGGTGCATGTGCATGGGGGGACGAAGAGAAAAGCTGAGTTGCCGGCCAGGCCTGGCAAGGGGAAGGACGTGAAGAAAGCACGGGCCGCTTTGCTAGGGCCGGGATCATCTTCTGGTGGAAAGGGACCGAAAGCTGGTCTGATCGAGCTATCGGAGACTGTTGTTCGGCTTGATATCGAAATTAACATGTCGAAGACGCTGATTAACTCGATTGACAATATGTAGCCCAACGCGCTAATATTGGGGTGCTGGGTGGGGTCTTTGTACCAGAGGGAACTGAAGGAAGGGAACCATACGAAGCTCGAGGACTTGCAAGGGCAAGTTGATAAGCATGCCGAGGAGAAAGAGGCTTGGGAAAAAGAGAGGCAGAAATGGCAGGAAGAGAGGAAAAGGCTCGAAACTTGGAGGGTGCGTTGCTTGGATTTTGAAGAAAAGTTTAAAGTTAAGATTGTTGATCTTGAGGCTGATTATGACGAGTTGAAAGAAAAGCACGAGGGCTTAGAAGTTGAGCTGGAGGACCTTAAAGGTTGCATAATCCAAGAGCATATTAATGGATTCCAGAAAGACTTGAGGCAGGCGGCCTTTTTTTGTAAAGACGTGGATATGGCGGATCCCAGGTTCGATGTGAATAAGGACGTAGTGGATGGCCAACTTATCAACGAAGTCGAAACCTATTCTGAGGAGGAGGCAGAGAAGACGACAGTTGATGAAGATATGAATGTTGAAGAGGCCGTGGAGGGTGGTAATGACCAAGCAGCTTAGGATATAGCTCTTTATGTTTTCTATTCGCGATTAATTCTAAGTCTGTAATAACTCATACACTATTTTTCCTTGTTTCTAATGTGATGCTTATTTTGGATATATTTGTTGTGTGGTTGTTGATGATAGTATATGTGATAGGAACGCGCTTGTTGAATGATGTTGTTATGTATTCGATATGTTACTTTATATGTCGTTTCATTTGGATGAGTATTATTGACTTTTGTAGAGTAATTGGAGTACTTTTGTGTATATGCTATGTAAGTTATAGTTCTCGACCCAGGCCGCTTACTTGTGGTAAGGGTGGGGAACTTAAACGATTAAAGGTAGATAAAGGGTGTTTGACCCAGGCCGCTTACCTATGGTAAGGGTGGGAAACTTAAACGATTAAAAGTAGATAAAGGGTGTTTGACCCAAGCCACTTACTTGTGGTAAGGGTGGGGAACTTAAGCGATTAAAAGTAGATAAAGGGTGTTCGACCGAAGCCGCTTACTTGTGGTAAGAGTGGGGAACTTAAACGATTAAAAGTAGATAAAGGGTGTTCGACCCAGGTCGCTTATTTGTGGTAAGTGTGGGGTGGCAAGAACCCTTTGTTTTATTCATGAAATTTGGGGTGGCTCATTAAAAACTCCCTGGCCAAACCCCTCTTTAGGGAGAAATGCCAGGTGAGGAAAAAAAGTACACCTAGGGTTACAAGTATTCAGTATAGTAATCAGTCTAACTGAAGTAGAATTTTAGATGAGATACATTCCATGTATTCGGTATCTTTTCTCTTGATAATTGTTCAAACTTGTAAGCGTCGCCTCCTGCATCATCACATATTCGGTACGAGCCAACCTAATTGGCGGAGAATTTGTCATCCTTCTTTCTTGCGCTGCTAGCCATTCTCCAAACTAGGTCTCCTTCTGGCGACTCTCTGTGTAGCTTCCAAGTTGCAAATTTGCGCCTTGTCTCTTAATTCGGGTAGGAGGTCGAGGTGGGTGCACATATTTTGGAGGTTCTGATCTAGGTCATATAGTTCTCGGCGTAGAGATGGTTCGCCAATTTCTACTGGAATCATGGCCTATGTGCTGTATTCAAGGCTAAAAAGGGATTTGTTTGTTGTTGATTGGGGGGTACACCTGTAGGCCCACAACACTTCCAATAAATCTTCTAGCCACCAGCCCTTGGCGCTATCCAATCTTTTGCGCAACTCCACTAGTATAACTTTGTTTGCTACTTCAGCTTGGCCATTGGTCTGCGGATGTTCGACGAAGCTGGTTACATGTTTGATGCTGAGGCCAGTGTAGAACTTAGCGAGTTCTTTGTCTATGAATTGTCGGCCATTGTCGGTTATGATCGTATCTGGGATCCCATAGCGGCATATGATATCTTTCCAAACAAACTGCTAGACTTGTTGAGCTGTGATGGTGGCTAACGGTTTGGCTACAATCCACTTGGTGAAGTAATCGATGACTACTATTAAAAATTTCACTTGGTCTTTTCCCGGGGTAAAGGGGCCAAGGATGTCCATTCCCCACTTTGCGAAGGGCCATGGGGAAAGTATGAAGTGAAGTTGTTCTTGCTTTTGATGGATGAGGTTGCCATGCTTCTGGCATGGTATGCATTTCTTGACAAAGGTGTGGCAGTCCGCCTCCATAGTTGGCCAAAAGTAACCAGCTCTGAGTATTCTAGTGGTCATGGTTCGTGTGCCGGAGTGATATCCACATATGCCTTAATGCAAATCTCTTATTATGTACTGGGCTTGTTCGACTATGACGCATTTGAGGAGTGGATGATTGTATCCCCGGTTGTATAAGTCATCCCCTATCATCATATACCTGGCGGCTTTAGCCATCCAACTCTTGTCTGCGTCAGGCGGAGGGCTACTGATTTTGAGATACTAGATGTAGGGTGTTGTCCAGTTGTCGGCGTGGTTCTGGTCCAAGTTTAGACAAATGTTTGTTGTGGATGGTGCGGATAATGTCTGTTGTAAGAGGGATCTTTTGTAGGGGCGTAGGCGTCGTGCTGCATGTACTAAGGATAGTGTCAGCTTTTCCACCATTTGATATCTGGTTTCTAGATCTTGCAAGATTCGGTGACGAAGTATACTGGATGTTGAGTATCGGCAACGTCCTGAACTAGCGCGACGCTTACAGTGTGATCTGTTGCTGTAATGTAGACGAGAAAGGGTTGGTGGATATTCGGCTTATGGAGGATAGGTGGGGATGTGAGGGAGTTTTTGAGGTTTTGGAAGACTTGCTCACATTTTTCGTTCGAAGAGAACTTTGCGGATTTATTGAGTAGTTGAATGATGGGTTGAGTTTGCTCGGCTAATTTGGATAGGAAGCGAGAGATGGTGGTTAGACAGCCAATGAGGTATTGTACTTCCTTGATATATTTGGGACTTCGCATTTCAATGATGGCATTACATTTTTCGGGGTTTGCTTTTATGCTGCGTTGTGTTAGCATGAAGCCAAGGAATTTGCCATGATCAACGTCGAAAACACATTTTTCAGGGTTGAGTCTAAGGTTGTACTGTCGTAATGCAGAGAATATTGTGGATAATTCCTAAGCGTGTTGGTGGTGACTTGGGGATTTGACAACCTTGTCGTCGACGTATCCTTCGACACACTTGCCCATTATATGGCTGAAGACTTTATCCATCAACCGTTGATAAGTTGCTCCTGCATTTTTTAGGCCGAAAGACATGACCTTGTAAAAGTAGTTGGCGTTGTTTGTGATGAAGGAGGTCTTGTTCATGTCGGTTGTAGCCATTGGGATCTGGTTGTATCCGGAGTATGCGTCTAGAAAACTAAGGACCTTGTTGTCGGCTACTCCGTCAACTAGCCGATCAATATTGGGTAAGGGATAAGCGTCTCTGGGGCAGGCTCTATTAAGATCTGTATAATCGACGCACATCCGCCATTTGCCATTTGCCATTTGCTTTTTTGACCAGAACCACATTAGAAAGCCAGGTGGTGTAGTGGGCTTCCTCGATGAAGCCTACGTTGAGTAACTTGTCGGCTTCAACTTTCGTTGCTAGTCAACGTTCTTTACCGAGCCTCCGTTTGTTCTGGGAGACATACTTAGCTTCCTTATAAATGGAGAGCTTGTGGACCGCGAATTGAGGGTCAACACCGGGCAAGTCAGCGGCTGACCAGGCAAAGAGGTCGATGTTGCTGATGAGGGTGGGTGTTAGTATGTCACGCTGTTCTTGTTAGAGATCGATGCCCAGCTTGAGGGTGCATCCATTAGGGAGTTCCAAAGGTATAGTGTCATTGATTGGTTCGAGACGTGCATCGTGTCCTACTCTAGGGTCCAAGTCATCCCTAGATAAGGTTATGTCAGAGCTGGGTGGGCATTCAATGTTGTTTGTTTGGAGGATGGGTAGTTATGGACGTAGGCTAGCCATGTAGAACTCGCACGCGAGCCGTTGGTCGCCATGGATGGTAAGGATGTCACCAGATGGAGAGGGGAATTTCATAGCTAAGTGTGGCGTAGATACGACAATGCCTAGAGTTTTGAGGGATGGTTGGCCGAGGAGAACATTGTATGATGTAGGCGCATCAACGACAAGGAAACAGATAAGGATTGTTTTGGTTTGAGTGCCATCGCTAAAAACGGTGTGGAGATCGATGTACCTGTGAGTGAAGACCTTCTCCCTAGATAAGTCGTATATAGGTTCATCATAGGGGACCATGGCAGTAGTGGCAAGCTGGAGTTTCTGGTAAGTTGTCCAATATAGGATGTCAATTGAGTTGCCTTGGTCGATGAGAACCTTCTTTACCGTGTAGTTCTCGAGTTCGACTGTGATGACCATGGGGTCGTCCTGCTGGTGGTCGACACCATGGAAATTGTACCACACTTAGCCAAACTCGACCAAATAAGTAAACAATACATATACTAAGGTAGTTAAATACCCAGCCTAGATCGAGTTAGCCTAAGTTTTACCAGTTCTAACCTAAACATCTAGAGGAACAACCTGCACCTCATATAACCAACATAAGTCGTCAAGGTAAGTGGCCGGCCTAGACTGACTACTCCAGCAGACCTGGTAAGATTAAAGCCTAGGCCGCCCACTCCAATAAACTCAGTATGATGGAAGCCCACGCGTTCAATAAGCCTTAAGGCCTGGGTTAGGGCCTAGGCCCACTAACAGCCCAAGCTAGAGCCCAAGTCAAGGCCCAGCCCATGGGATGATCAGACATCATTAATGCTCTATAAATATGCGTGGACCCCAGTAATTAAAGGTACGCATTCATTAATCACAGATTTGACCTTCTAAGAGCTTTGACTTACTTGAGCTTCAGAGTCTCTTCTGCAGGTAACCCCTCTTGGGTTCAAGCTAACATGTACCAACCGGGAAGAGGCCAACTGAGGAGATAACGGACTACATGGTAAGGTGACACTTGTGCCTAACTCGTCTTATTTGTTCTCTGCAGGAACAGAAATCATCGTCAGTAAAGGTGATAACGCTATCGTTGACGCGTTCAAATTAATACTACTAAACTATAGCAACCTCAATATTACTAAGATAGTAGTCAACAAAATAGAAAGGGTAAAGTAACCCAAAGTCGTCTCCCAACGAACACGGAATTGATTTTTAACAAAATAGTTCTTATAAAATCTATACAAAAGAGTTAATCTAATAAAATAAAAAATATAGGTGGATTAAGAAAAACAAGAAAGAAATAGGAAAGATAAAAAGAGATAAAAAAAACAATAGTAAAGAAAATAGATTGATTCCATTTCTTTTTCAAAATAGATTCATCATTGGTTATCTAAAGATTATTGCTCAATTAATTATTGTTGTAGATTTGCAAATTAATCAATGTAAAGTCTCAATTAATTTGTTGGCGTTCTCACTTTTAAACAAAATACAGTCTCAATTAAAAGTGAGAACTTTTAGATTATCCATAGTAAACTCAACCAAAGTACAGTCTATCAAATTTTACTATGCCTAATCATGTCTATTCTTTTATCTTCTCACCAAATAAAAAGCTTAATTAATCAAAGTAAAGTCTCAATTAATTTTAGTTAGAGTAAATACCTTTAATTAAAGTAAAGTCTCAATTATTGGTAAAAGCTCATTCAATCACATGAAAGTTTCTAAATAAAATAAAAGTAAAGTCTCAATTAAATTTAAAAACCCTTGAACTCATATGATCAACATGCATATAGATTTAAAATCATTACTTTTTACGTGATTCAAAGATAAAAGACATATATGAATTAAAACCTCAACAATAAGGATGAAGGCATAACCACCTCTTTAGAAGCTCCCTCAAGAAGGATCACTAGAAGCATGTCTAGAGGAGAGTCTTTGATGAGTTCAAATTTTTGCCCTCATTTAATATTTAAATTTGGGGATTTAATTGAATTTTCTGTGCTTAAAGATTGATTTAATTAGGATTTGTGATTATTGGATTTATTGAGTAAGTTTGGTAAA
>Ga0214545_1005314_pt1 | contig 23372 bp, 3 predicted proteins | sample CNSS4metaG_FD_160064 | JGI IMG/M metagenome (GOLD analysis project Ga0214545, IMG submission 160064) | Root nodule microbial communities from cowpea collected in UCLA plant growth center, Los Angeles, California, USA - CNSS4 | ecosystem: Host-associated > Plants > Roots > Nodule | place: USA...
AATCCAAGATAGTGCTTGTTGAAGACCCTATTAGTCAAGAGAAGAGGTTGTTAGAGAGAAGGAAGAATGCTAAGATGGAGAAAGCTGCAAAATCAATCTCAGAAATCAGCTTGGAAGTAGATAGGCTCGCAGGGAGGGTATGTATTGTGGTTGCTACTGATATTACTATGAATTTTTCTCTTCATTTTGCAAAAACTTGATTATGAGTGATTGGAATTGGTTAGGTATCAGCCTTTGAGTCAATCATTAGCAAAGGTGGGAAAGTTGTGGAAACAGATGTTCTGAATCTGATTGAGTTGTTGATGAATCAATTGCTTAAATTGGACGGTATAATGGCTGATGGGGATGTGAAATTGCAGAGGAAAATGCAGGTAATGTTAGGAGACTTAGATGCATTATGTTCATTTGTGTTATTCACAATATCTCAATTTGCCTTCACTCATGGTTCTAAAAAAAGCTTCATTTTTGAAGGTAAAAAGAGTTCAAAAGTATGTTGAAACTCTTGATCTGCTGAAGGTTAAGAATTCTGTGCCTAGCAGCAATGGAGACCATGCTGCAGTGCAGCCTCAACAACAGAAGCATTCAAATGGACAGAGATTTGGAGCTGCTGTTACAGAGAAACATCAAAAGCATTCAAATGGACATAATAGGTTAGCCTTAGCACCAATTCAAGAGCAGCAACAAGAACAACCTAGGAACTCAAATGAGAATTCTCTAGCACTTTACCAGGAACAACAACAACAACAACACCACCACCAAACCTCAAGGAATTCGACCTCAGAAGTTGTAGTTACCACAAACTGGGAGTTGTTTGATTCTGCCCCACCATTAATCCCTGTGCAGTCCACATCCCCACCACAACAACCCCCCTCAGTGACTCATAATTCAGGTCCTCCAAAGTTCAATTGGGAATTCTTCAACTGAGTACCATACCACGTGCTTTTACTTGTGTGGATGTGATTTGGGTTTGTCTTCCACTTCAGAGTGTTATATGTTTTACATTCTTTTCTGTATTTAGATTTGTTTACCAACCCCCTATAATCTTCACAAATAAATGGGGTTGCCATCATAGTGATTATCATAAAAAAAAGTTACATTTCTCTGTGATTTTGGTGTCCACTGAATTCATTTATCAAATGTATGGGCCTATTTTTGACATATACATATATATATACTATGATCATAAGCATTTGTGGCGTAGTTAATGTAAACATTAGGATTCAACCACATAACTTAATTTTGATAGTCTAAAATCCCATTTCAGAGAGAGTCTATGTTCTGGTGTATTTCTTGGTGAAGCAACTTTGAAACTTTGGTTGCTGATATAATAAGAATTATTTAGCAGGATCTTTGTGGGGGGGCCACAAGTTTCAAAAAGACTCACATATGTTAAAGGGTTTTACTAATCCAACCAATGATAAGAAGCCAAGTATGAAAAGTGTTTTGAAAGTGGAGAAGTTGAAATGATAACTGGGGATTGTAAATTACTATTAAGAAATCAGAAAGTTTTGCTAATGATACCATTTGAGCACAAAGGGTATTCCAGATTTAGAAATTTCCCTTCTTTGGCCCCAAGCAAAGGGTGTGTGAGAATTGAGGAGTGAAGAATAAGCCTGTTTCAGTTTCCTTTTGATGCTGCTGCAATTTAGAGTTTGTTATTATGATGATTCGTGCAATGATTACGTAGAAGAGGCATTGACATTTGTCATAGTAAGCCTACAAAATCATCAACTTTTTTGTAGCTAATGATATACTATGAAAGTAATACACAGATTTGGGAGAAAGTAATGCACCCTGGGAATGATAACTGCACATATAACTATGTATTATGGCTTGAAACAACAAAGTACAAGGCTCGTGTTAATGGTAATTATAGGATCAGACTTTTTCTCCCACCAAGTTAGGATTCGGGTTTGGTTTTACGTAAACTTGTCACTGAGTAAAATCATTTCATCGCAAATCTTGGCTTTCTGAGATTGGTCTTTCTTCACTTTTCATGGGGGCAAATTTTCTCTGTTTAATTTATACCTTCATCTTTTAAAGAAAATACAACACTCAACTTTTTAAACATGTAGTTATGTTACTAATGCTTCTTCTACATTCATGTATTTTCTCTATTGTTGAGTTGAAACAGCCATCCAAATTAAAAAAATTTAATGATTGTTAATCAAATAGTGCAATGAATAAATGTTTTATAAATACTAATATTTTTATTAAGTCTCTAAAATCATTCTTTACTATTGTCAAAGGGAATTGACTTGGTTTATACAGATTGACTCACCATAAATTGACTTAAAAATGAGTTACCACAATTAAACTTATTTTATGGTAAGTCTAAAATTTTGTAATTAAATTTATGGATTAAGTAGGTTGATTCAGTTAAGGATATTTTGTTTTTCTAATTTATTTATTATTTATTGTAGTTCAATCAAAGTTGATTCTACTTATTTATTTATAGTACTGTAACTAAAGTGATGACCAATTTCATCAAACATTATTATAAAGATATCACTTGAAAATTAAAGTGTATATAATTGAAGAAACAAATAAATTAATTATTCAAACTATTGAAACACGGTTCAATAAAATTCCGATATTTAAAAATTTTAAATTATAAACTTACAAAATTAGAAATTGTAAATAATTAAAATAAAAAATAATAAAAGTTATTGTTGGTGAATCAGGAGATCGATCCACTTTCATCCCAGATCAAACGTGTTTAATTTTCAAGTTACGTAAACTAAGTTGAATTTAACCTAAATTTAAAAAAAAAAAAGTAAATCTTTTTTAACTCAACCACACTCAAACCTATGATAATCTGGGTTAACTTATGAACTGGAACCTATTTTACACCTTTAATCTCTAACATCTTTAGTTTTTGTTACTCTCGCCAAATTTGAAATATATGTATTTGGCAAACATAGTAAACAAAAGCTTTCACTTCTCTTCTCTCTTCTGATAAACTTTAGGAAACACAATTTATAGAACCACATTAAAGACAAAAACATAAGCCTCTTATTTTAGAATGGTTTTACCCATTGTTGTCAAACATATTGTGTTGATCGAACTAACCAACTAGTAAACTTATAATAAAAAATATTATATAAAAAAATATTAACCCTACTCTAACATGAATAATTCATATATATATTTGATAGAGCTGATAAAACAAATCAACTCATTATGTCATTAGCCTATCAAAAAATTGTAGTAGAGTTGGTTGAATTATCATGATATCAATTCAATTTGATTCATCCTCGTAGACACATACAAATACACAAATAACCACCACCCTTGTACTGTCTTTGATAATTTTTTTATTGAAAAATGTAACGGGTACAAGAAGAAAAACAAAGGGTGTAGAAAGAAAAACACTAACATGACGTCCTTATTAAAGAGAAAACATGTTCACATAAAAGTCCCGTTAAAGTTAGATCCATCTCATTAGTTTTTTGGTGTTTCTTCTTGCACCCCATTTTTTCTTTCTGCACCCTATAAAACCTGTAATTTCAAAACCACCATTCATTAAAGTTACATTAAAAGTCTTTGTATTTTTTTAATATTTTTCGGATTGAGTGTTCCAAAAAATATTTTTAAATTCAAAAAATATCTTTTGAAACCTTCAAATATATTTTTTGAATTAAATATTTTGAAAATTATTTTATATTTTAGATTAAATATTCTGAAAAATAGTTTTGAATCAAAAATATCTTTCGAAATGTCTATTCGAAAAAAATTAAAAGTAAAATCTTTGTAATAAATATACAAAGGTCAAATTTAAGAGGTGCAAGAAGAAAAAAATAGGAAAGTGGGAAAAAGCTTCTCTAATTTCTTGGTATGCTCTTGACAAGAGCCGAAAGTATCTTGGGCCCTCTCTAGACTTATTAAAAACTTCCAACAAAATATTTAGAATTTTTTGTGAAACGACTAGAAGAAAATCCATATAAATATTGATATTGTTTTCTATATGAGGCGATTTCTTTCTGCACCCCATATTTTCTATGCACTCCATAAATACGAAAATTCTCATTATTAGAAATGATTTTTAAATTGTGCTATTTGGAAAGTTTTCTTTTACTTCTGGACTGGACTGAGCAATCTAGATGTCATTTTTTACATTAATTATTTTTTGCAATTGTATATACTGTGCAATTTAGAAGTTTTTTATTTTTTATTTTTATTTTCAAATCGTAAAGTTATTTTTTTTTACGAAAGAGAGTTTCTGGGCCGTACAATCCAAAGCCATTTTATCATAAAAAAAAAGTTCTGGATTATGTAGTTTGCTTGTATCTTTCAATTGTACAATTTGAAAGTAAATGATTTTTGAACTGAAAGCCTTTTAGTTTATAAAAGAGTACTTATAGATTTGTATAATTCAGAACACTTTTTCTTTGGGTCTATTTATGACACAACACAAATAAGGATAGGGCGAAGACAATATGATAATTATATTTTGCATGATTTTTTTTTAAATTACATAATCTAAAACTTATTATTTATATATATAAGAAAAGCTTTCAAGTTGTGTACTCTAAAAGTGTTTTCTAAATCGCAAAATTCATGAATTTTTTTATTTATTTTTAAATTGCATAGTCCAAAATTATCTTTTTTATATATAAAAAATAACTTGCAAATTGTGTAAACAAAAACATTTTTGTCCTTGGATTTATTACAACTCAGACAAGGGAAAGTATGCAACCCTGATGGAGGTGCACATGGAAAGTATGGAGTGCAGAAAAAAATGGCCCATATGTGTAACTAGTTAGAGCATATAACACAACCCACTTCTGATTGGGCTTAAAGCCTTATTACACATAGATAATTACCAATTAACTCTAATACATGAATGAATCTTTCAACTTTATTTTTTAATTTCTTTTATCTCTATCACATGCAATCTCCAATATTTTAAGGAAGTAATTAAACCCAAGAAATCTGAATAACATTGATGCAACTTTACCTCAACAACTTTTTCACAAAAAGAATATAACTTTGGGTTTTGGAATAATTAAATTACTCTACGTTGCCTTTCAATAAATACAAAACCAAATTCAAATATATTGAATTCAAATAAGATAGGCGAAGGATTTAAAATTAAAACTTAGCATAGAACGTTACGGATTCAACTTTTTTTGGTGTAAATCCCATTTTACAAAAGCGTTACGGAAGCTTTGTTCACCAATCACTATGAGGTGGAGATTGATGAGTGACAAGGATAAAGAAAATTCTCTTTAATGCACAAATAAGTTGAATTCAATTCACATTTTATTATAAATTTTTCATGATGTTTACCATTTCCACTAACCATATATGCTTTCTTATTAAAAATACCTTTCTTTTCCACATTACTTTGAATCTTCTGTCAAAAAAGGACCAAACACACGTGCACACTTTGAAGTCTCTCATTCTTACGTTGGATTCCAAATCTAAGTCTTTAAATTTTGTAAAAATTTATGTTCACCCTTTTTAGGGTAATAATTTCTTTTTAAAAAATATAATTGTGATTAATATGATAAGTTTTTACACATAATTATCCAACATGAATATTCATAACATATAATACGTCATTGTGCTCTATGTTTGACTTATTCTTGTTGAAAGTCACACATTGGTTAGAGATAAGACCAATCCACAATATATAATATAAGTGGGTACAATCATCACCTTACAAGCCGGTTTTGTGAAATTGAATTAGACTTAAAAAAAATTAACTTCTAACAATTCCTACATTTAAATGGTTTATAAAATTAAAAAATATATATATACTTCCAAGTTGATGTTTATAAATTTGATTCCAAGAGAATAGAACTCTCTTTCTTTCCCCTTAAGCATATATGCCTTTTGCCTCTTCTATTGCTAACACCTAATTGTATTGGTTACTCTATAACTTAAGTCAAATCATTATGATATGAAAATTGAAAGAGGCTATATTAACTTTTTTAATTTTTTATCATATGCTTTTATTAACATTATAATAATGTCTTAATATTCCTTGGTGCTTTCCTTTGAGTTTAGGGGATATATATATTATCTATGCAAAAGTTGGTTTAATAACAAAATTTGTTTTGAATGTTAAACAAACTTATCATTTATCATGATTTGTTATTGTTAATTATTTACATTTTCAGTGCCTAAATAAAGTCATATTTTTAAGTCTCTTGACTTGTGTGATTATGCATACAAATATTCAGTGAATTAACTTTTGAGAAATTGAACATGAGTTAGAAAATATTTCTTTTATCTTACATTTTTTTATCAATAATTAATAAAAAAAATATCAGAATATAAAAAGTAAATTAAATTATTACACTTGTATATGACAAAAAACTCTTGCATAATAAGTGCATCATCCTTCAACTCTTTCCTTTTTTTCTTCTTTTCTTTTCCCTTTTTTAAAAATTTTTAATATATGTGTATATATATATCACGATGCAGCAAGAATAGTTAGGTGAATTTCCCTACATATGTAGGGAAGAGTCATTATTCTTTTGAAAAGTCACAATCTCATGATCACAAGTTTTATTATTATACCTAAAATAATGGACACTGTTCATAAACTATTCTATTATTTTTCTACTCTGTAAACACTGTAGGTTGGTGTGCAAAATAAAAAGAAAGATTACGAAGACAACAATGGAAGCCGTCATAGCCACTTTCTCATCCAAAATCACCACGCCTCTCAATTAATATTTATTTCCTATGCAATTTTCTTTAATTTATTATTCTAGTGCTTTTTGAAATCATTTTCAAAACAATATTACATTTTTGAAGCATTCAAACCAAAACTATCATAAATTAATAACATGAAAATAAAAATTATTTACAAATTATAATTTGACATCGTCTCTATTTGAAATAAATATATTCTTTCACTTCTATTTAAAAGTAATCCTTTGATACATTCTAATATTTTAATTTGTTAAAAGTGAACTTTAAGTATGATTCAACTTCACAAAACCAACTTATAAGGTGAGGATTGTACCCACTTTATATTGTAAATTGACCCTATCTCTAATAGATGTGACACTTCCAAGATTGCACTCATTTTATATATTGTGAATTGGTCTTATCTCTAGTAGATGTGACACTTCCAACACTATTCGATGTAATTCTTCAATTGCTATAAGGAAGAACATTTTAATAAATAGATAAAAGAATTAAACATTTTAAATTTAGAATTAAAAAAAAAACTAATAATAATTAGTGACATAAAACATAACATCTTACTAAGATAAGGTAGCGAATGGCTTTAAATTTATCGTAAAAAAAAAAAATTAGCTCGACTTACTTACACATTCCTACAAGTTTATAAAATAAAGTTTGTATCGACTTTAATTTTTTTTTATGTGGTACAAGCTCTTCAAAATCTATAATATATAATAAGAAAGAAAAAATAGAATGCATTCAACATGCAATGTTACTTAAGTCTTTGAAATCTAAATCCATTAGCGTAAAATATGGCATAAAATATTTCATCTTATTCTGTGTTAGGTTGTCCCGAATGATTTGATTTTCTTAAATATATTTTGATTACGATGAAGGTATGACATTGAAATCTAAATTGACAACCTGGTCATTTTTAGCTGTAGGCATATGGCTGCTGCTGAGTTTTTGCAAATTCCCATTTATTTTCCCATTTCCTCCTCATAATTATCAAATATATATTTGCTATAATCATTTTATATTATTCTACTTATTGAAAATAATTACAAATATGATTTCTAAAATAATTGCCACAATCAAAAGTACTATGTGTAATTAGGTTTCATTAGTGACGGATTTTGATCAAATTTTTGAAGAAGTTAAAATAATATGCTCAAAATTTATATATTTAATTATTGTCACTGATATAACAAAAATATATATAACTTAGTATTGAAATCTCTTTATAGGTTTTTCTTTGAAAAAAATGACAGTTTTAAAGTTGTATTTAATATGAAACTCAATTTAAATAAGTTTTTATCTCTTACACTCATTGGATATTCTCATATTTGAGAACATTTTCCTTGAAAAGTTTCAAAGATTTAATATGAAACTCTCCACCTATACTTCGTTGAATCTTAAAAAATGATTAATTTAATTCAACAATTGAATCCTTAGTATCATGTTTAAAATTTTGAATCTTTCAGTAGAAATAAGATTATTTAAATTTGAAAAGGAAAATGTAAGCAATTATAATATATATATATATATATATATATATATAAAATAAAAATCAATAATATATTATTGATGATATAAATATTAATTACTTGTAAGTAGTTTTTTATAATTAAAAAGAAATGATGTTAAACTATTTTTATATACACTAGTGTACATACATGTGTTATCGTGTCTGTATGTAAGCATTTTTTTAAATTTGCGTGATATTATATTAATATGTGATGATAATATAATGTCATTAAGTTAATATATAAAATAAAATTATGTTTACTACAAATAAAGTGAAATATATAAAAAAAAAATAAGAAAATAATTGTTGATAAATAGAGAAAAAAAAGATTGTAAAAGTAATGGTCAATTTATAAAGATTTAATAAATAATTATATTTTAAAGGGTAAAATTGATATTTTGAAATGTGACACGAAAAAAAGAATCTTTCTTTATATATTATTATAGATGTAAACGAATACTTTATGTAATAAGATTAATGAAAATAAAGTATGAATAAATTGATGGGGCAAAATGAGCTTCATAACTGATCATTTAAGGTGATTATTTTCATCACAATTTTTAGGAATGTTTTTCCTTCTACTTTATATTAGCTTTAACGAAGCCCACAGAACGTGGGGGAAGGTATCCTAAATGATTCTGTTTTTGTAAACTCAGTTGATTTGAAATTGAAATTTTGCGATGTAGAGAATATTCTTTGGAATGACTCTAGCTGTTAATTTCTTGGATGTGAAGCAAACGGTGAATTTTTCTATTAAATCATGCTTTGAAACCAAACGAATATATATATATATCTAAGTCAATGATGACTTAAAATAATATTTAGGTCTTACATTACAGCAGAAGGTTTCAATTTTCATAATCCATGGTTCAATGTTTTTGTTACAAGAAACATTTTTCTTAACAACGTTAAAGGAGTAAAAGTAACGATGTCGTGTTTTGATGAGGAAATGAATTTGAATTTTGTGTCTTACTTTACACATTGAAGATGTGAAATTAGTGTAGTCAGAGTCCACTCATGTTTTGGTATGAACAAATTGCACTAAAAGTTGAATTACAGTTAACAATGTTATGTAATGATGATGATAATAAAGGGTATTAGACTGTTGATGAACAAATAGTGGATTCAAATTTGTATCCCATTATAACAAATATCACCTTTATAAATAATCATCTTACATTTGAATTTCTCTCTTTCGAACTCAAATATATATTAATCTAAACTAAAATCCTTGTACATGCATCTACTTCATTTCAAAGAATCAACAAAAGCATACATAAGAATTTTCGTTTTATAAACAAACGTGTATCTACTTTTATTTTATGATTATAAAAAAAATAAAAAGTTAATTATTATAATTATTATTATAATAAAAATATTATTAAATTTAATTAGCATATTTTTAAAAAATAATTATAAAAAAATAGATATATAATTTAAAGAATAGAACAATTAATAAAATAATTTATATTAATAAGGGTAAGATTGATAGTGAAATGTACCTCTCTCTCTCTCTCTCTCTCTCTCTCTATATATATATATATATATATATATATATATATATATATATGATTTATTAAAAATTACAATTTTGGCTAGTCTCTTGTTTATTAACTCTTTCTCCTAATTTTATAATTTTTAATAAAGTTAAAATAATAATAAACATTTATTGAAAAGAATCATTAATTTTAATAAAATTTGATGTAATAACAAATAGTAGATGTACTTTGAGATGATTTCAAAGTTCAAAATATATGAGCTTATTTAGTAAACATATATTATGTCTACTCAGTCTTATAAATTGCAATAAATAAATTCATATCTCACATAATCTTACAAATTCGTTTAGTAAAATGGTCATTTTATTTACATTTCTAGTCATATTTCTTATCGATGTAGGATTTTCACTTGAACCTAAGATTGGATGTCTATAAATAATTGAACAAAAACATAATAACAAGTGATATAACTTAACAAATTTTATGAGAATAAATTTCAAATGTATTATTATGATAAGTATATTTATATCTTATAAAATCATCTTATAAAATAAGATTTAAATATGATTTATATTATAATTTAATTATAGGTTTAATTACTTTTTTTTTCTATTTTTTTCAACAATGTCAAGTTGATTCTGTAGTCTCTTTTAGTTTTAATTTGGTCATGATTTTTGAAAAATTTATACAATTTAGTCTTTTTTGTTAAAAGATTTTTTATTAAAATTGAAACTATTAATAAGGATGATTTGTTTTATTGGTGTAGTTAACATAATCATAGTGTCAGTTTTGATGTTGATTAATTTAAAAAAATTTATAAAAAATGATAAAAAAATTTAAATAAAATTGAGACTAAAATAAATAGAGAATTCACAACGAAAAGAAATATCAAAAAGTAATTAAATCTTAGTTATATAATGATACGAAAATTTCCATAAATAAGTTAGAAAAAATTGAGTTGGAGGCCTTTTGACAGGTGCAATGCAGTGGTGGCAAAGGGTGCAGATGTAAGCCATGAACGAAAAGAAGTGTATGTCATTTTCGGCAGTACATAGAAGATCCAAGTTGACACGCAAACGTGCGTTACTACTAAAGAAAATAAAACCCTAAAAAAGTAGCTGTCTCACATTGAGAGGCGACCAACCCTAGATGTTGAACCCTAATTCCCTTCTCTCTCATTTTCAACCATTCATTGTTGACCAATTCATACCTATGATTCTCCCCCAACCTCAAGATGCTCAACTTTTCCTACATTAATACATGTCTACACTTGAGGGAGCCAATGCCTATGTTGTTGCCACTTACCCTGTAATGCCCCAGTTTAATACTCACATTATCACCATTGTCATATGACTATGAAATCAATACACACATTTCATCATCATCATTACTTTTATACTACTATTATATCGTTTTTAGATGAGGTTCGCATCTATGTATAAAATTAATATATAGTGTTAAATTATGAGATTAGTATAAACTATAAACTTTCTCCTGTGAAACGATAAGAACCCTAGATAAATTTAACTAAACTTCAAAGTTGAAAGTTGATATTAATTTTTATTTTATTTTTTGATGGGGATTAGTGGTCCAGCCTCTACTCCCGGAGAACAACCTTATTACTGGCTAATTTGGAGGAATATGCTATTTGACACAAATGGGGATCAGTGTAAGATAAGTTTGATTATTCATTAATTACGTTCATTGATATGTGAATATTTAGATATATATATTTTGTAGGATGAACTAACTTTGGATGCAGATCCATGCAGCTTTACTTTTATCTCGTTAGTTTATACGTGCGATGCTTATTAAATGATTTTAAAATAGAAAAATAATACTATAACTCTCATTTGTTAATTCTATTTCTTGATTCCTTCACGTGATTTAGGATGAATCATTGATTTTTTTAGAAAAAAAAAGACAGTGATACATTAATTAATAATTCATACTAAATTATCTCAAAAAATAAAAGATGAGAATAAAAATATCGAAGTCATAAATGGAATAAATCATATAATTTAGAAGTAAATGAATTGATGATCGAATGAATTTACTATATGAAGAAGATTATCTTAATATTGTTATTAGTTTATAGCATTAATTTTCAACCTCAATAATCAATCCCTATTATTTATATGTTAATTATCTCGTAATCGTATATACATAGGCTTAGGCTTAGGCTCCTACACCATAGCACGTGTCATTGTTTTGAAGCAAAACCACATGTATTGCGAAAGGCATGGATGGCACTGTCTTTGGACTATTTTTACTTATATTTTTTGTATTTGTGTTTTTTTTTTTCTTATAAATATTTGTGAGTCCTTCACAGTCATTCTTTATTAACATAAACTGTGATAAGCAAGCAAGGATGTTAGGACCACAATATAATTTACTTCAAGTATTTCAAAGGTAGTTGTTTTATATTTCCAAATTTATAAAGTTATAAATTCATAATTATTTTACAGTCTTTCCCTTTATTTATATATAGTATTATTATATAAGCATTTAATGGTTTTAGCTTATTTTTTGGTTTAGTTGGAATTTTGGTTAGTATTTTGGTTGGATTGATTCTATTTATTTTTAATCTAAGTTCTATTTTATTTAAAAGGATTAGATGTTGTCTTTTATGTTAAAATTGTATTAATACTGTTTAAAATATGATAACGTATCAGTTTTTTTTATTCTCTCATTATCATTAACCACCTTCCACCACCATTTTCTCCTTTATTCCTCTCTTCTCCACCATCCGACTTCCACCACCATTTTTCCTTTTTCTCTTTTTTTTTTTCCTTCCCCTTTTTTTTTTTTTTTTTTTTTCTCTCTTTTATTTTTTTTTTTTTTTTTTTTTTTTTTTGTTTTTTTATGTTTTTTTTTATTCGTCACCATTTTTTCATTTCTCTTTTCTCCCTCATTAAGAGTTTCTTTATACTCTACATATATTAGGATTTTAAAGATTTTTGAAATACGTGTACGAAGGAATTTTTATTTTGTTTTATTTATAAATTATATATATGAAATAAATATCTCGATCTTGATTTCTTAAAAATATATATAATAACTATATAAATTTTTATTTTTATATGAAAAATATTTTTAAAACAGAAAGATTTTCTAAAAATTAATTTAAATAAAAGAAATATTAAATAAACATTAACACTACACTCGTTCCATCCAAATAAAATTAACTACAACTATACTAGATGGTGTTTGATAGTTTTTAGTATGTGTTTCGGGGTGTAGGAACCAAGCACCTACTGTCAACACTTAAATTATCCTTTAATCCTTTATATGTGTTTTCCTCAGTTAATTCGTCAAATCCTCCATTTGATAGATAATTGTAAAAAGGGCGAGCGATTTTGAAATACCTGTCTAAAAGGCTCTGATGCTTAAGTTAGTTAGGGCCGATCGATAGATAATTGTAACTGCTGTAATAAATGTTCTCCTCCGGTCGGTCAGGCGGGGGCGATTGGAGAGTACCTGTCTAAAAGGCTCTGATGCTTAAGTTAGTTAGGGCAGATCCATAGATAATTGTAACTGCTGTAATAAATGCGAATAAATTAAAGATCCTCACCAACCTACCTTGGGCCCTTATTTATAGTTTCCGGTGTGGGCCTATGATTAGGGTTCCTTAATCATGGCTCAATTGCTTTTTAATTTTGAATACTGACTTGTTTTATCTCAATTAATGGCTAACTGATTGGTTCAGGTTTTGGTTTGGCCGACCGACCGAGGGTCGTTCGGCCTGACGGGTGTCCTTATAGGTGAGGGTCTCCATGAAGGTGTAGACAAAGTGCAATTGAAAATGAAAGCGGATGGAGTGTTTAATTTGTATGGCCGACGGGTAGTCGATTTAGTGTGTTTAGAGCTGAGACTCCGATGGACCAGTCACCTTAGAGTCCAATATGAGATTCGTCTATAATGGGCGGCCTGCGACCGCTTGTCTTTGATCTGCTCAGCCGATCTGCTGAGCCATACAGTACAGTATGACAAACCATAATGTGAAATTAAGCAAAGGATTTTACCCTTTAGTTTATTTGCCCATCCAAAATATCGATAAATCACAAGCACAAAGCCAAAAGAAATAAACCACAATGGAAGAGAAGAAGGGTGACAAGACAATAAGACGTTATCATCTTTTAAATAATGTTAATACCAATTTAATGAAAATGCATTAAGGGCAAAAGAATATTAAAAAAATCACATTAAATCAATCAAATAAATATTGAAACTAAAGTACTATTAAACCTTGTTTCTTTTCATCTATTTTTTCTTAATATTTGTATTCCTCTCTAAGGCTTTAAATAAATTGTCAATTGGTATCAAATAATTATACTAGATAATATTAACATGTATTTTTTGTTTAAAGTTTTAGAATTTCATCAATTATAGAGTTATCTATTTTCAAATGGTGGAATATTACATCTGGACCGTCGGTGCCAAACAAACTGTCCTAGACTATCCTATCATTCTTGTCTGTCCACTTTATCAGGTGAGGTCAGTTAAAGTGTTCTAATTTAGTTTGAATGGTTTCAATGAATGAGTTAGCATCTACCAATTTTCTTTGTACTGTAACTGTATGATATTGTAGTATTTCAACACCTTTGAAACTTTTGATCATTGATGTGATAGAAGAGACATGTTTCTTCATCTATGGAATGCAATTCATGATTGTTTAGGTACTAAAAATGGTCGGAACAAAAAGAACATTGGACTTATGTAATTTAACATTATTAGCTGTCTAGATTATCGGTTTTTAAGTAGGATTGAAAAATAAATTTGTCCATGTGATTATTTATCGAATTCGTTCTTTTGGCCAGAATTTTCACATTTATTAGTTACGGATACGAGAATAGAAAATCTTTAACTTTTTCAATTAGATATGTGGATGACTATGTGAATTTATATATTCACTTCGACTTCGTCTTTATATCCGTCATAATATGTATCTCCATCGTATTATCGTTCCTGTTTAAATTATTAAAATATTTATAATCAATTAAGTAATATTATATATATATATATATATATATATTACTACGCACTTTCTATTTATTTATTTTTTAATTGTTTATTTTGTCATGAAATTTATTCGTATTTCCAATATATTTTTTATCTTATTCATAACCTTTATGTAATTATGTTCAAATGATGTATGTCAATTTAATATTTTTTATATCTCACATTTAAATATTTATATTCTTTTTTAATATTTAATATTTATTTTATTTTCCTTTGACACGAGAATGTTTAACACTCTTAATTTAAGTGTTCAATAGCATAAACATTTCATTTACTAGATAATATAAAAAATTATCTTATTTACTCTATTATTATTAATTTTTGTTTCATTTGAAGAATTCTTTTATTTCTCAGTCATTGACTATGTTGATATTTGAAAAGTTTTTTTAGATTTCTAACATATTTTTTATCTTATCATACACTTAATTATATTTTTTTTCTTTTTGCGATTTCACTCAATAATTTCTCAAATTGTTTCTAAGACACACATTTGATATTTTTTTATTTTTTTTATTTGTTGTTTATTTGTATCATTTAGAATATTATTTTGATATATTTTATATAATTATTTTTTATTTTCTACCTCATTATCATATTGTAATTTTATTGCTATAATTGTATAAATAAATTTTATTTACTGTAATATAAAAATTTAATGTAATTGTCTTGGATTTTTTTTATTACCGTCCAACATATATTAAAGTTCAAAAGATAAAAAAGATCTTCCTCGTTAAAGTTAAAGTTAAATTTCAATTAAACTAAACTTTTTTCTAGTGTTAGGCTTACTCTGATGAAAATTTATATGAGGAGACTCTTCGTACCTAACTCTATTTATATTCATACATTTATTTTCAAGCTTGTAACCATCTAAAATCAATAGACAACAAAAGAATATACAGGACAAAAGTATATGGGGACAATTCTATATTATGATGTACCGATACTTTAATTTGGCTTACGTATCCGTGTCTGACACGTATTCGTATCCGATATTTTAGAATATTTTATCAATATTTATCAATAAAGTATCTAATTCATGAAGTCGTAATAGACTACAAGAAAATATTTGAATAATAATTAATTTTAGTGACAAAAAATAATTAGTCACTATAGTGACCAATTTAAATACAAATTTATAAACTAAACATCATTGGTAACTAAAATAGTTCAAAAAATTATAATTAGTCTATAAATTGATAAATAAAATATTTTTTATTATAAATTGGTTTCTAAATTTATCACTAACATTAGCTATCAAGGTTTTAATTTGGATTCACACAATAACAATCATATATTTATTATGTTTTTAACAATTGTTGTACACATTTCAATATTCATATATAACGTATTTATCACGTATCATATCTTATTATTTTCAAAATAAACGTATCAACGTATCGTATTCTTGCATCATAGTCCATGAGTCATTACTCTTTCTACACACAATATTTATTAAAACATCATTTATATAAAAATAAAATAAAACCTTCATTTTCCTATAAATCAAATACAAGGTCTCTAAAAAGTATTTAGCATTTCAAAATATATCATAAACATAACAAAACAAATATATCAATATAATATTTCTTTTATAAAAAAGAGAATTTAAAATAAAATTTAATTTCTTCAAGATGTTACTCTTGTACTTGCATCTATATATGTGCTCGTATACGTAATACATTCATAATAGATCATCAAGCAACACATTAAAGGTTATCAAGCAACACATTAAAGGTTAAACTATTGAAATAAATTTTTAACATTCCAAAAATGCACGTATAAAGAAAACATTTTGACTAGTAATCTAAACACAGTCAAATTCCATCAACCACATTTACAAAACTCATATAGAACACCCAAGAATTTATATATCAAATGATATTCAATAAATAAAATATTAATTGACACTTTTTGAAAGATTAGTATGGAATATATTCTACAAGAGACTAACATATAATTTAATCTAATACTTAGATTAACAAGTTTAAGAGTAATGGATCCAGTGACGGATCTTGACCAATAATTTTGGGAGAGCACAAATAATATACTCAAAATTTATATATTTAATTATTGTCATTAACTCAATAGAAGTCAATACATAGTTTAGTAATTTAGTATAATTGTAACTATAAAAGAAATTACACATATATAAAAGGATTGTCTTTGGTTCCTTCAAATTTTTGAGCCCATCAATAATTGAATCAAAACTAAAATTTTCAACTATTTTTCTTTAATGTAAATATGAACATGTTCTAAATAATTAATATGAAACTTCACACCTGTAATTTCCTTAACCTTAAAAAAGGTTTACTCTAATTCGGGATACGTAAAGAAGTTGAACTTTGTCTAACTTTCATAGTCATATCTTTCTTTTTATCACTTTTAAAAATAAATATATTATTTTATTCTTCATCAATATACATATTTTTTTAAGTTTAAGATTAAAAAATAATTTATCATAATTCCATTACAAAATAAAAAATTAAGAGCTAGTAAAGGAAAAATTTATATTAATCAAGTTATAATTAAAATATGATTATAAAAAACATATAATACAATATTTTCTCTCCCATATTCATAAAGATCGAATATACGGTCCATGAGATAAAAAATAATGCTAACTATTAAACAAATATTTTAGTATCAAGTGAGACGATAGAATTACATTTTTTTCTTCATGAATAAAAGAGAACAAATGAGAAATTAAAAAAAAATAAATAATGAGTTTGTATCTAACTTTATTTTATAGGACAAAAAGAAAATGTGAGAGCGTGAGATGAATATAATTTGTGAAAAATTAAAAATATAATAAAAAAAATATATTAATAAATATTTGTATTCTTTATTACATTTAATTTTACGTTTTACTATTTATCAACATTGAATGTTATGCTTTATAAAATATATAACAAAATACTTAATTTAACTTCTACCAATTTTTAATATATATTATATATAATTTTAAAATTAAAAAATTACCGATATATATAATATAAAAAAATTGAATTTTTTGTGGGGGCCATGGCCACCCCCAGCTCCTAATAAGCTCTGCCGCTGAATGGATCACAACATCGACTAGAGAGATTGTGGTTCTATCTATATATATGACATTGATCTTACACATATAAAACATATGATACCACTTTTACCCTAAAATCTTAAGGCAATGGAGTTATGGTCTTGTCTTTCATCTTATATAGTGTTTAACTTTGTTTTTTCTATTCAATGTGGGACTTTGACTTACACTTGGACTATTCCCAACAATCTTCCCTCAAGGATGAGTCTTTTTTTTTTCTCTTTTTTCATATGGTATATTTCTCCTTAGGTGTATGGTTACCCCTTTTTGTTATGGTTATGCGCTTAGTCACCTCGAACCATCGGTTCTGATACCACTATTAAGTTATATATTTTTTTCTTATGGGTTATATGACCGATTAGAGAGATTGTGGTTATATATATATAGAGATGTCAACGGAGTGGGTATGGTACGAGTAATAGCTCCCCCGTACCTTACCCGTTGGATAAATATATGTTCCATACTCGTACTCAGATCCGTGCAGGTATCCGCTATGTGGGTACCCGCATTTTTTTTAATATCAACGGGTACCCGTAGGTATTTACAAAAGAAAATTTTAATATTTAGCAACATATTTTAACCATAAATTCAAATAAAAATACAATGCATAACATTCATAAATTTTAAACAAAGTGCATAATACTCATTTAAATAGTGTTGAATGACAATTTACAAATAAATGGAGATTTTTTAAAATCAATTGATAAAAAATAACTCATTTAAGATCAATGTGTTAATGATTTAATAGTTTTTTTTTTAATTTCAATTAGAGTATAGCGAGTACGGGTATGCAAGGTTACGAATACTATGATACTCGTTGCGAGTTTTATCAGCCGATACTTGTAAGACCCGTGGAATTTAATTAATTAAATAAATAAATAATTAATAAATGCGGGTGGGAAGAGTATTTATGACATTAAATTCTTATTGGTATTACGTGGAAAAGTACTCGCTCAAGTGGTTGAGAGTACTTTGATTGTGTGAGAGAACTTGGGTTCAAGTCCTATTATGTCAATTTTGTGTTATTATTTGTTATTGTTTTAAATATATGATAATCATGCTGCGGAATAATATGAATTGGTTGAATGGTTTGACATTGGCTTGGTATGTGCATGGGTGTGGGTTCAAACCTTGGAGAACCTAAGTTAAACCTTATTTTGGTTTTAGCTTGAATGTGAAGGGTTAACGTAAACCCTAAGGAGCTAGTAGCCAAGAGTGGCTGTAAAACAGCCCATAATGGGACAATGAATGGCCATTAACAATCAATTAAATGGTATTTTCCTCTTTGATCCTTTACCAGAAACTGAGCACGAAAATTATTGAGGTTGGTGAGTTTTGAGTGAAGTTGGGACTGAATTGAGAGGAAGCCAAAAGGGAGGCCATAGTTGATCATTGGAAATTCTCAAGTGTCAAGGTTTTAAAGCAAAAGGATCTAGGTTAGGGGAGCTAGACTCCGTAATTTTATTCATACTGTTATTAATGTGTGATTGATGGTAAATTAGATGTTTGTACATTATTTATTCTTGAAATTCTGCGTTTCTGGAATTTTCCAGAAACCACCTAGCGGGTGATGAATCACCGCCAGGCGATACATGCATTTGTACGTGTTCTTGGTTCCTGGAAGAGGAACCGCCTGGCAGCACACTCCCGACCGCCAGGCGACGCATGGCGTCTTACCCAATTCTGGGTCTGTTGAATGAAGCGCCTGTCAATATTGGCTGAACCGCCAGGCGACGCGGGGCAAGTTGACTCATTTTGCTATTTCTGGGTTTTGGGCTAATTCTGATTATAGGGAAAGCTAGGTTCATGGATTAAAAGGAGAATTGGGAGTCAAATGACAATTTGATTTCATAATATAAGAAGTGTAATTGAATGGAACAGTGAAGGTAGGTTTTAAGGCTAGAAAAATAAACTGGAATTGTGGTAGTAAGGAAAAGGTTGGATTAATGATTCGGGAAATTGGCAATGAAGGTAAGTAGACTGTGTGTTTTAGGCTGTGAAGGTTATTTCGAGTGAGAATTTGGATGGAAACCATAAAAACATGAGGGTGGGAGTATTTGGTGGCTTGAGGGTGCTGTAAGCGTTGGGAATTTTCCTGAATGTTGTGCATCGCCTGGCGTTGCTTGCAGATCCGCCAGGTGTCAGTACGGATTAATTGATTCGTGAGACTGAGAAATGCAGAGGAGGTGATTGTGTTCTTGGAAGTGAGATTAGTACGAAGCCAATGCTAGGAAAATGAATGATCCTAGAATTTGAGTGATTGATGCATGAATAGTCTAGAGGAAAATGGATTATATTGTTGATGTTGAGAAGATTAATTATGCAGATTATAGAACTGAATTATAGAATGAAACAGTAATGGTATAGGCTCATATGCGCATAATCGTTTAGGTGGTGGGTTAACTTCATGAACATTAATCAAATTGTAAGTATCCAAACTTAGGATATGCTAATAAGGAGGAAAAGAAGATAGTGTGGGCTATTGGAGGAAAGACACTAGGGGTTCCATAAATAAACAACGTGAGTAAGTGCTGGGAGTGTTGTGGCATTGCTGGATTGGGTTATGTTTTGGTCAAAGGTTGGGTTATGTTCTAGTGGATTTAGAGAGATAAAGGTGATCAAGTAAGTGAAAATTATATTGATTGAGTAGTGCTAATATAGTTTGTGTATGATAAAGTTTGGAGTATAGACTGCGATTAGTATACTTCACAACTCTTAGACGGAACATAACTGATGAATGGGGACTGGAACCTATCATACAAGTTAAAAACCAGTACAGATGGGGATACTGGTGTAGCACCTGGTGGCGGAGTCGAGATCGCTAGGCGACAGTGAGAAAATAGGGACGCTTGTAGTGCAGGGCGCCTGGCGACAGAGTCGAGACCGCCAGGCGATAGCCAGTGTACAGGGGGTTCCTGGTGTGAGTGGCGCATGGTGGAGCGGGAGATCCCGCCAGGCGATAGGAGCAGAAACAGTGGGCTTCTGGAGCATTGGCGCCTGGCGGTGGGGGGTTGACCCGCCAGGCGATGGCTGCTGTGTTTACGTGTTTTGAGACGCTTGGCGCCTGGCGGTACGCGTCCCCCGCCAGACAGTTTGGAAGCTGTTAGTGCTTAGCGGTACGTGTCCCCCGCTAGGCGATTTGGCTGCTGCAAGTCCTGATCATTGGACTTTGTAGGCGTGATCTACGAGACTTTTGGTGATGCTTCAAAGGTAAGATTGTTGGGTTCCTTGAGTTGAGCTCGGAACGTATCCCTTGAGTTGAGCTCGGGATAGGGGTTAAGCACGTAGCATTCCTCGAGTTGAGCTCGGAATGGCATCCCTCGAGTTGAGATCGAGATGGCGGATGAACACGAGGAACCCTTGAGTTGAGCTCAGGTTGGCGAGTGTTACCGGTGTGAGTGTGCTGGTTGTGGCCAGTACAGATGAGTCCAGATGGATTGCCCTCCTCAGTAATTAGCTGACGAGTTTGGTAGTCTTGGGACGTTACGAACTATGTTCGTATATGGGAACTCCACTTAGCGTTACGGTGTATGATCCGTAGCAATTGTTCCCGCACGTGCTCTATCGGTTGTGATCGATAGGTTTGGCAGCAAATTACCTTGGGGTAATCACTAAAAGAGGTAAAACACGAATGATCTGGTTGTGGCTAGGTGGTATAGAATAGAGGGAGATACTTTATTTTGGATCTTTGCATAAAATATATAAATGGCTGATTATATGTATATCAATTTGTTTGTATGTTGGTTTCATTAAGCTCAGCCTATCTGTTTGTGTTTGGCGATTATCGTGTGCTTGGTACACGTGAGCAGAGAATGTTGATGCAGGTGGTGCCGGTGATGCTTAGACACGGAGCGAGGGATAACATGGGATTTTTATATTTATGTTTTCTATCATTGAAATGAAATAAATTGTAAAGGCTCATGGCCTATTTTGAGTAGACTTTCAGTTTTTGAAATTCTAGATTATGGATACTTTATAAAAATAATAAAGTTTTAAATTTTTTGCGCTTTTGGAAAATGAAGTTTATTCATAAATGCAACGTCTTTATGATTTTAATTATTTTATTTATTTAAATCCGTAATATCCTGACGGGATGTTACAATACCTAAAATACGAATTTTTTTTGACACTGGGTTTGGAGTCCTTAGATTCTATAGTGTATCAAGGATGAACCAAGATCTACATAAAAAGAGTACTCCCAAGACATTGAATGATTTACAAAGTAAACAAGATGGTAGTGGTGTAGTAGAAGAAGATGAGACGAAATCAATTCATAGCCCTTACTCCACTTAATCTATCTAATATCTACTTGCACTCTCTATCACAAACATAAAACCTAAAAATTAAACTACCAATATATTTGCTAAATCCTTGTGGATACAACACTTGTTGATACTATTACGTACCAGTACACTTATTGGGAAATGGTTGTTGAGAAACAGTCATCAGGTGCCACTAGTTAAAAATTTAGTTCTTTAAAAATTGTTGTATGGTCGTTTACTTATTATTTGGAGGTTAAATAAAAAGAAGTGTTTTATGCTCTATGTGTTCTTTGTGTGGTAATAATGTTGAACTTTTCTATCATTTGTTCGTTCACTATTCTATTGTTATACAGTTATGGGAATTGTTGAAGGAAGTGTTTTAGAATTTACAATTTTCTTCTTTGAATTTGGTTGTTCAGTTTATGAAGTCTCCTTATAGTCTTTTACTTAAGGTTATTAAAGTTATTGTCATTACTATAATTATTTGGATGATTTGGAGATGGGAAATAACAATAGATTTCAGAATCCAATTGCGTTTCTTTTTGCTATTTTTCGAATTAATAAGTTAAAGTGTATGTGTGAAAGGTCAAGTAGAGTTAGGGCATGAGCCATAATTTATTGTGGAATGTTTATTGATGTATATGTGATGTGAATGTAGTTATTTTCAAGGAGGAAACACTATTTTGTGTGGTTCTAGGACATGCATTGAATGGTGATTTCTTGATGAGATTATCTTGACTTTCCTATTTATCAAACTCACATAGAGAAAGACATTTAGATGGTGAGAGTCGATGGAGGTGAGTGAGTTGTGAGAAAGAATTGTATCCCACAATAAAGGAACTTTGATTATGTGAGTGAAAAGACATATGGTATGTGTAAAATTCGAGTCTAATTCAATGCACCGGTAGTGATAAGTGTTTAATTTAAATTATATTTCGTAGTTGTTGGATATGATACGAAAGAATACATTTTTTTAATGTTTGAATTATAAGTGTATTTGTTCTTTTAAAATGATGCTAGCGTACCCTATGTCATTTTCACAAAGATAACAAAACAAGATAAGCTAGCATTTTTTTTTCTTGTCATTTCCACTTCCTTAACTTTAAAGTCGAGTCATTCATTTTTTTTTTCAAAATTCCAACCATTTATTTTTGCTTTTCCTATTAGTAAGTGAATATATACATAAATTTTTATTCCATTTATATGGTATAACTGTTAGATTATGAATTCAAAATAAATCATAAGAAGCATCAAATTATCGATATAATATATTATTGTAATATTAAGAGTAGTTCCTAATAACAAGAGCAGTTTGCGAAAGCGTACCTGATGATCAGTAA
>Ga0214545_1005321_pt1 | contig 23366 bp, 10 predicted proteins | sample CNSS4metaG_FD_160064 | JGI IMG/M metagenome (GOLD analysis project Ga0214545, IMG submission 160064) | Root nodule microbial communities from cowpea collected in UCLA plant growth center, Los Angeles, California, USA - CNSS4 | ecosystem: Host-associated > Plants > Roots > Nodule | place: USA...
GACGCAAAAGGCAACAAACTCGTTTGGAGGTTGATCTCAATGATGAGAATGAGTACATACCTGATGCACCTACCTTTGAAGGAGTTGATTACCACCTTCCACCTTCACCCCCTCAAATGGATGAGTATAGTCCTGGCCCGACTCAATCACTGCCATCAGTCCCCTCTGGCGGGACGTCAACATCACGGGGGTCGAAGCGCAAAGCCCCCATGGTGGATGTATTGAACTCCCAATTTGACAAGCTTACTACGAGGCTTGATGGATTTATGGATGTAATGGGGTCTGGGAACTCTCATTTTGAGAAAATTTCCATGATGGCAGAAAGACAAGTCATAGCATTTGAAAAGCGCAATGATATTCTGATAGAGCAAGTGGGGATGATGCGTCGCAATGGAACATTCCAATACACCGAGAGTGATATCTGGGAAATGCTTAGCGGAATGAATATACCGGAGCCTAAAGTTATGGAGCAGTGCTATGATTTCCTTTGCACCAACCCTTTGGCTACGAAAAGGTTAATGGGAATGCCCACCAATCTCCGATGGAATAAACTATGGAACATGATGATGGGGAGTAATTGACATCCGTGTTTGATCCAAAGACAATGTGACTTTGGAATCAATTACCATCTTTTAATGTTATCATTTTGTCATGAATTTGGACTATTTTAGACTTCAATTATGTTTTCATTTACCTTGTTAGAGTTTGCACTATGTTATCATGTTTTGATTGTATGAAAGACTTATTCATTATGGATGTATGTAATGATCTAATTTCTTATGATTAAGTACCACATGTTTATTGTGTGCTATAATTTGATTTCTTATGTATGACTGTATTTTTCTTTCTTCTTTATGATCTGAAGACATTATTTAATGGCGTCATCATCATCCAAAAGAAGATCTAAAAGTGGAAAAGACAAAGAATGTGCAACAAACACGGAACCTCCACCACCAAAAAGACATACTGTCGTTGATGTCTTAGATCAACGACGTTTCTTCAGCCATGTTCATCAAATGGAACACTATGCACATGAATTTTACATAAGAAGAATTGTCGACCCCAAAATAATGGATTATGATTCCTTTACTACATCCGGTCTTTATTTCCATCATCATCTGGTATTTCAAGGCCTTGTTGACTTTGTAGCTATGGACCGACCATTCTATCCGGATCTCATAAAAGTTTTCTACTCAAACTTGAGGATCTCAGCCAACGGATACCTACAAAGTGAGGTTAACAAGAAGAGAATCAAACTTAAACCCGAAGATTGGTACAATATTGCCCATTTGAAGTATGAAGGTCGAAAGATAAGCTTTACAGATATACCAGAAGATATCCATTTCGACCGAGACATGGCATTGGCTTCCATGTTGAGACCGGACATGCAGGGTGAACGTGGCAGGACTGTCGGTTCTATTAACGTAAATGACAGACTACTACATTATGTGGTAGTGCATATTTTGACACCACGTATGACTAATTTTGCTAAACTGTTGCAGGAAGACATTTTAATGATGTGGTTGCTTAAGAATAACATATCCATTAATTGGCCTCATCATATAATGCAACACATGCTTAAGTGCAAGGCTAGTGATACTCCTCTTCCGTACGGTGTGTTGATCACCCAGATTATGCAATATAGTGGAGTAGATTTTTCTCCAGATGCAAATACAACCATCGGGAAGAGACAACATTTTTCCACACGTTCTTTGAAGAGATTGAATATTGTTAATGTCAATGGTGTTTGGCAGCAGGATCATGCAAATAATGATGATGAAGGGCAACTACAACCACAAAATGTTGTGCATGACCACCCTGTTCATGGAACCAACCACTCTGATGGTGATTTTGAAGATCCTCCCTTCCACTCTAATTCTGAAATCATCCATCAAATGTGGGATGGGGTCCAAGACTTGCAAAATAGAATGCAAGGAATAGAAGATATGCAAGGACGTGTTCAACGGATAGAAGATAATTTATCAAACTTGACTCTTGATATGAATCGGCAAATGGCAGAAGTGAATTTCAATGTCAACTTAATTCTTCACAAATTAGATGATTAACATAATTTTGTCGCATCATTGTATCGTAAGACTCTTCTCATTTCAATTTCAGTACATTTATCTGTATTTGATTATGTTCATCTTTTTAAACCGACTTAATTGTCACTTATAAATATTATTGCTCTTCAAATGACATGAATTGTAAAGTGTTGGTGTTCCATACTAATTTTTAACTTTCAAATCAAATGAATTTCACAATTGCTTGATAAAATTTATTTCAATAGTATGAGTATAAATAATTTATCTTATTAATTTTTGTAAATTATTTATTTAAAGTGTATCATTAAATACAAAATTTAAAAATTTATTAAACTCATACAAACACAAATTTATACTATTTTTTACATAAGGGCAAAATGGTAAACTCTCCTTTTAAATATATTAATTTTTTTTTTAATCTATCATATCAATCAAATCACTCACTAACTCTCACAAACTTTACTACTAAATTCACTCCTAATCACCTTTAAATCCCTTCAAAAAAACAACACACCATTTACTCTCAAATTCATCCAAATCCATCATCTCCCTCTCCCTCAAATCCATCTTTACAAGTGAACAAAGCCTTAGGGTGTGCTCTTATCATCCAACTTCCTTATGAAAGGATCAAGAACGTGTTTGTAGCATAGGGACCCAAAAATCCTAAGATGTGAAACGTCAGGTTTGACACATGTCCAAGCTTCCTCAAGTGTCATCAACTTCAGTCTTCTCGTTGGTGATTTGTTCAACACATATGTCGCTACATTTGCTGCCTCACCCCATAAGAAACTTGGCACTTTCTTAGTTTTCAGAATACACCTAACCATGTTAAGTAAGGTTATGTTTCTTCTTTCTACAGTCCCATTATGTTGAAGAGTATAGGGAGGAGTGAACTCATGAACAATGCCTTCTCTTTCACAAAACCCACTGAATTTTGTTGCTGCATATTCCCCTCCTCCATCAGACCTTAGGATCTTGATGTTACTCCCACTCTGTTGTTCCACCATGCTTTTGAACTTTCTAAACATCGACAAAACCTCACTCTTCCTTTTAATTAGATAGATCCATATTTTCCTAGTGAAATCATCTATGAACGTGAGAATGTACCTGTTCCTACTAGGAGTTTCCAGTTGCATTGGACCGAAAACATCTGAGTAGACTACTCCTAGCTTCTCAGTGGCTTTCGTAGGGATGAAAAATTTGGAACTTGGGCCTGGTCTGTTTGCATTGTATGCATTCTCTACTCACCTCTTCTGGAATCTTGATTGGTGGAAGCCCCTTGACTATCTTCTTCTCGCTTAGATCAAACAAGTCTGAAAATTCAGATGCCCAAATCTGTTGTGCCATATCCACTCATCTTTGTTCACTGTTGTGGCAAAGCACTGATGTTTTGGAGTATTCATTGCAATACGAAAGGTTCTATTCTTAGATAGATCTGCATGAACAACCAATCTTTTTGATTAATCGTAAACATTTAGACCATTCTCCTTCATTTCCATGATAAAACCTTTCTGCAACAATTGCCCAAGACTAAGCAGCTTTGTTTTTAAACTTGGTACATACAGAACACCATCAATTACCACTTCTCTGTCAGATGAATCCCGTAACACCACACAACCAATGCCTTTTGAATTTAGGCAACTATCATCACCAAACCTAAATGCGTGGAGCACCCCGAATCTAGATACCAGGAAGATTTTTCCTCTGAATCCGTGCTATTGGTTTTGGCCATAAGCATCACAACATCTGAATCAGAAGAATCCTCGTCCTGAGCCAAATTAGCTTTGTTCTTTGGCCTGTTCTTAGCACCTTCACCATACCAACATTCACGAGCGAAGTGTCCAAGCTTCTGATAGTTATGACACTTCAATTTCTTCTTCCACTCCTTGTCATCTTTTTCTTGTCTTTTCTGATCTTTTCCAACATTGGACTCATCTTCAAATTTCTATTCTTGCTTCTTCTAGTGCTTTCCTCCTTTCTTGAAACCTTTGGAATTTGTTTTGGGTTGTAACACTTGTTCTTGATAGTGCTTTCAATCATCCATTCTATATTCGTGTGCTTCCCGAGAATGTTGGAGTTCCTCGATCTGAAATGTTTCAAGATTCTTTGTTTCCTCAATAGTTATCACTAAGTGATCAAATTTAGGAGGAAGTGACCTTAATACCTTGTGTATCATGTGTTGTTCTGATACTTTATCACCACAAGATTTCATCGCATTCACTAGTTCTTGAACCTTGTCCAGGTATTGAGCTACTGTCTCGCTTTCTTCCATCATCAAAAATTCAAACTTCCTCTTCAATGCTTGCAGCTTCACTTTCTTATGCTTATCACCATCACCATACGTCTTAATCAACATTTACCAAGCCTCTTTTGTTGTCTTAGCTTGTGAAATCTTGTTAAAGATTTGTGAATTTACACATTGGTACAACACGAACCTTGCTTTGCCGTCCAATTTCTGTTGCAGTTTATAATTCTTTTTGTCTTCCTCTGTAGCTTTACTGCTAAGCTCTTCAGGGCCAGTTTCAATCACGTCTACCATGTCCTGGAACTGAAACACAACCTTCATTTTTATCTTCTAATCACCAAACACCTTACCATCAAAGATTGGCAAACCTCCCTGTATGATGCTTCCACCCCGGTCATCTTGATTCTGAAACTCCTTAGAACTCTGCACAAGTCTTGACACCTTCACCCTTTCTTGGTATCCTTGAAGATTGTGCTACCTTTATGGCCACACACCACACCAATACTCTTTCTTACATGATCGAACAATTTCGTTCCTTCTACCACACAGGCGAACCTATGCTCCTAATACCATATTGAAATCAGAGTTGGAAACGTATGGAAGTAGAACAGAGAAAGTGTGAGGAACAAATATATGAGACTGAATGAGATATATTTCTATTATGAATTGAATAGCAGAAAACATATTTATACAGAACAATATAATTGTTATAGCTAACAGATATAACAAAATCTATTTTTGATTTGACTTCTTACAACATACACAAGTGTTGATAGATCATCCTTTACATTTTCATGAAAGTTTAATGAATTCATTAGTAACCCATTTTGTTGAACAATCATAAATAGAATGAAAATCAATTATTAGATTTGAGTTGGCAATAATATTCATACTATCAACAATTTCCATTTCCATGATCTAATCAAATATATCACAAATGTCATTCTCATCGTAAAAATAATCATCAATGCTTAATAAATCTTTAACATTTGCAATGAAACTATTACCAAATAAAATATAAAGTTTCACAATTTTTCTCTTTCACAAAATCATTTAAACTTTCATATAAATTAATTCACATTTATATAATTAATAAAGCTATCATAAATAAAATAAATACCACTAATAAAAGACAAACAATCTGATGAGAATACATTACACAGTTTCAATTTACAAAAAAATATTTTATTGTAATAATCATCATACAAAATAATTTATTTCCTCTAAATTAATTTTAATGTAACATTCATATTTTAAATTAATATTTATTTATCATCACATCCATTTTTTTATACTAGTGCAAATAATCATTAAAATACTAATTTGTATTATAACTTCAATTTAAAAACATTTTATATTATTTTATCTTGTATTTAAAAAATACTTTTGCTTATTACTACTAATACGAAAAATATTTAGCTTTTCTCTAATCTAACCATTTCTTAACAATCTATTATTACTACAGCATTCCAATATTTTATATAAAATTTATTAAAAATATATTCATTTTAATATTCTTAACTTATTTCAATTCATATAAAATTCATTTATTAAAATATTACAATTTCATAATTTAGTTAATTTTAAAGGAGTAGAACTATTACTTTAATTGAAGAAAATTAGAAGAATTGATAAGAAAAAGTTGACAAAATGTGTGGATGCTGGTCTCGATGTATCTAACATATAATTGAGTTCAGGTTCCTTTAGGAATGAATATCCATTCTTTTATACTGTCATTATTTGGAAGAAAAACTTTTACACTATATTATTGAGCTAAGATGAGCATTTTAACACATTCATAAATATGGATATATATCAATTCTTAAATTTTTTCCATTAGTTGATTTTAATATTTCAAGAAAGAATTTGTATAAATTATAAATATTTTTTATCTACTATAAATATTCGCTTAAATTCCGCACTCGAGTCCGTAACTCTCTTATATTTATATTTAAAAATAAAAAAATTTTGGATCAATAATTATATATATTTATTTTCATAAAAATTTATGTAAAGTCATTTGACTTTATGTTCCGTTAAATTTTATTATAAATAGAGAAAAAAAAATGTGAATAACATAAAATAACAAGTTTATCATATATTATATCTATCATGTATCTTATATTTTTATGATTTTATTGTCAATCATCAACATTATAATATTTGTTTTATAATTACATAATCTATAATATTTTATATTATAATATAATTCTTAAAATTTAATAAATCTACGTTCTAATTAAATATATATCAAATTCTCAAAATTAAAATTAGGATTTAAACGAAAAACGAATGTTTAGTGTAATATTTTAATTTCATTCATTTATTTAATTACGTTGTTCAGAAAAGAAAGATTATGATGGAAATAAAATTATTAAAATGAATTTGTTACTATTCAATGGAGATATTTCTATACATACTTTTCAGAATTTAGTTAGCAATTCAATGATTAATTTTATTTTTTATTATTATAAGAAAAGTCGTCTGAGTGTGGTGAAAAGTCAGCAAAGTTGAAATTGTGCTCCTCTGACAGTGCCCATGGAACCGTCGTCGGCGCCGGAGAACCGAAGCTACTGGCGGTGGAGCAAGCGGGACTTCTTCCCGGAGAAGTCATTCGAGAGCGGGAAATCCTACCGCGCGGCGTTGGCTGAAACGTGTCCGCGCCTCAGGGACCGTCTTCTGAACCGCTCGAGCGACTCGCACGAGCTGCTCGTGCTCCCCCGCGCCAGCGAGCACCTCATGAACCGCTGCCTCACCTGGTGGGACCTCACCTGGTTGGCGTTCGGTTCAGTGGTCGGCTCCGGCATCTTCGTCGTCACCGGCCAGGAGGCCCGCCTCCACGCCGGCCCCGCCATCGTCCTCTCCTACGCCGCCTCCGGCTTCTCCGCTCTCCTCTCCGCCCTCTGCTACACCGAGTTCGCTGTCGACGTTCCAGTCGCCGGCGGCTCCTTCTCCTTCCTCCGCATCGAGCTTGGCGACTTCCTCGCCTTCGTCGCCGCCGGCAACATCCTGCTGGAGGCTCTCGTCGGCGCTGCCGGGCTCGGCCGCTCCTGGTCCTCCTACTTCGCCTCCATGGTGAAATCCGACCCGGACTTCTTCCGGATCCGGATCCCCGGGTTCAAACCCGGGTTCGACCTGCTCGATCCGTTAGCCGTGGCGGTTCTTCTCATCACCAACGGCATTGCCGTTAGCGGTACCCGCAATACCTCAATCTTAACCTGGCTGAGTTCCCTGATCACCACATTTGTGATCGTGTTCATAATTATAATCGGGTTCGTCCACGGAAAGGCGTCGAACTTGTCGCCATTTACCCCTTTCGGCGTGGCCGGCGTGTTCAACTCCGCCGCCGTGGTGTACTGGTCCTACAGCGGTTTCGACATGGTGGCGACGATGGCTGAAGAGACGAAGAAGCCTTCGAGGGATATCCCCATTGGTCTGGTTGGGTCAATGAGCATGATTACGGTTATCTACTGCTTGATGGCTTTGTCTCTTGTGAGCATGGTGAAGTACACTGAGATTGACCCTGACGCTGCTTACTCTGTGGCCTTTGTTCAGATTGGGATGAGTTGGGCGAAGTACCTTGTGAGCATTTGTGCGTTGAAGGGGATGACCACAAGCTTGCTTGTTGGGTCCATGGGTCAATCTAGGTACACCACTCAGATTGCAAGGTCGCACATGATCCCACCTTTCTTCGCCCTCGTTCACCCCAAAACAGGAACCCCTGTGAATGCCACTCTCTTGACCACTCTTTGTAGCTCTGTCATAGCTCTTTTCTCTAGCTTGGATGTTCTCTCTAGTGTTTTCTCCATCAGCACGCTCTTCATTTTCATGCTTATGGCTGTTGCGCTGCTTGTGAGAAGGTACTATTCCAGGGAGAGCACTGGCAGGGGTGAGTTAGCCAGAGTTCTGATCTGCTTGTTTGTGATTATTGGTTCTTCTGCTGTTGGGGCTGCGCTTTGGCACTCACGGATACTCGGTTGGATCGGTTACACGGTTGCTGCTGGTGTTTGGTTTTTGGGAACTTTGGCTATGAGTTTGCTTCCCAAGCAGAGAGCTCCCAAAGTGTGGGGGGTGCCCTTGGTTCCCTGGCTCCCCTCTTTGTCCGTTGCCACCAACCTCTTTCTCATGGGCTCTTTGGGCACTGAGGCTTTCTGGAGGTTCATCATTTGCACTGCTGTCATGTTTGTGTACTATTTTTTTGTCGCTGTCCATGCAACTTATGATGTCGAACATCAGAATAAAGGTAACACTCAAGAAGGAAAGAATAATGATGAGGGAGTGCAAGATGCTACTGATGAAGAGGTGGTTGTACTATAGCGACCTTGCAAGAACAGATCCTACTGCTTTGTAATATTATTAGTCTGTGATTTTTGTGTTTACAACGTGTGAAGGAGACAGAAGTTATGATTCTTAATTATTTGGGAACTATGTTATGATGTTGGAAGAAGCTCAGAATAGAACAGTGGGATTAAAGATGCTTTGAATGTAACATCAAATTCCCATGCAATCCAAGACGGTTTGTTCCGAACCTCTTTCTGACCTTGAGCCTTGTGTCAAGCACTATTATGAAAGGATTTGATTCGGTTAAGAGGAAACCAAAATAAACTAGAGCGTGTAAACTTGTATTTACTCTACCTAAGAGTATGCTAAAAATAGAAAGGGATAAAGAAAAAGCTAAAGAGGAAATCATCTCTGTCTTGATTGCCTCCCAAATGATTGCTTCCCTCTGTTTTCATTTCACATGTCCCTATTTTTTTGTTATTCTGCATAATCTCATCAAGGAAACTCTAAGTTCAAAACTGAGATTTGTGCTACTTCTGCAGTGCAGCATAGTAACATCATGAAGTTATTGAGAGGGATGAACGACTTCTTGTTATGAGTACTCAGAATGGAATCTTACTCAGCTACTATTTGGTATAGGCATGGTGCATTTTGTTTACACTATTTTCATGCCCATTAAACTTAGAATTGATTTCTATTTGGATTTTGTGAATCATGAAAAGTAGGTTCAGTCCTCTGTCATCTGCAGGGGCATTGAACAAGGCCTATCTTATCTCTCAGAACCGTAGCTACTTGTAATTAACCGTGACTTTCAATTTGTCACTAAATATCATAAAGCTTTGCAAAAGAATGCAACCAGGATTATGATTCCTTGCAAGACTTACCCAAATCTTTATCCTTTTTCAATGACAAATTTTGATTTAAACTTTCTAGTTTTAGACGAAGGTACAAAAAGCTTCATTTTGTTCTGTACTTATAATTAACAGTGGTCTTAATTGTTGCAGGACATGAAATGGGTCTTGTGGCATTAACTTGTCTTAAACCGTAGAGACGTTTATATTCCCTTTTATATACATTTCTATACTCGTTGATTTTGAAACATTCAATGAATTTGTTGTCCTAACGTCATGTTTAACAGCTGTAAGTTACTCTGCTATTAATTGCAGAGATTTCCATGTTTCACCATTTTGTCCTTACATACTTTGGTTTGTTTTAATTTGACAGATTGAGTTGTGAGTTGGGTGAACAATTCCAAAGAGTACTATTTTACTTGTTCATTAAATCTTGGTGTTTCACCTATTTAGAGAAGTGAACTTAGTGTTCATGGTAAATAGCTACATAGTCACTTTGTTCATGAGATTGACCATGCACAGTATAAATTTTCACTTTACTAACAGAGTACAAAAACTAGTGCTATTCTACATTAATTCCCAGGGAGATTGACAATACCCACTTTAAAATTTCATTTTCTTTCTTCAACTGGCTAGTCATGCCAATATCAAGATTATGGCGACAGTTTTGGCAAAGAATATTTATGGAGACTTTTAGATGATGTTCCTGCTTTAGAAATGGACACCTTTTGGTGTTTATGCCTTAAAAAGAAAAGACAAGTGAATATTTGATAATAGAGTACATAAAAATGTGTTAATATGTAAGTTTTCATTTTAAAGAAATAACCATTGAAATTTATCTTATATTTCTTTTCCACTTGTTCATTAATTTATTCACACTCTTAATTAATTTTTCATATTTATGTTTTTATTTTCAGTCCAACATTCTTATTGTTGTTTACTTTACATTCGATGTTATAATCCCAGATTATTTTTATTTATGCTTAAACTTTTTATTCAAATTTAAACATTGCATTATCAATTGGTCATATTATTTGCATAAATATATACAAATAATTAGCTAAGAAGAGTCACTTTATACAACTAATAAGTTTAATTAGCATTTAAATTCAACAAAAATCATTAAAAAGGTGAAACTTTTATTTGTACAGTGTGAAAACCGACTCCTTTCAGAATAAATATAAAAATGTTTCACTGTGAAATAAATTATTGTATTGAATTTTATGTTTCTGCATAAAATTATTTTTTTAACATTATACTTTCATCCATTCAAATTGAAAAATTAGAAATTGCTAGTATAAATAGAAAAATTCATACAAAAATTAAAATATTCATATTTCAAGTAAAATATGATGTAAAATATGCTCATAGGAAAATTAAAATCGGTTCTGTTACTACAACTTTGTACTTCCATATATATCAGAAAAAACTGCAGTACCCAGAAGTAAACAAACATAAACTGCAGCACTCAGAAGTAACCAAACATTTCCTTATAACATGGATCATGTTTCATTTTTGGCACATTCATTACTTTGCTGACAAAGTTGTCATGTCTTTAATAAAGACAAAACTAGACTCTAACCAACCTACACTACACTACTCTACTCTAAACTAAATTGTTAAATTTTCTGTCACAGATTTTTCCAGAACTTTAACTTCGATCACACAAATTCATGGTCTCAACCATTGGATGGTACATGGTAATATTTCCCTTTACACATACACCTATAAACTACAGGGCAAGACTCTGCAACCATGCACTTGTAGCTCACTATCACCCTCTTGCAAGGAAAACAAGAACCACATGCATCAGAACAATCTGGCAAAGCAGACCCTGTTGGATACAGTTCCATTCTCATGTCTTTCTTTGCTCCATTCTATAAACAAAAATTATTCATAGATAATTACTAGAAGTGTCCATGGACAAGTTTATTCAAACATAGCTAAATATGGTTGGATTCTATGAATAGTGAAATGAAATTATTGGAAACAAACCTCTTCAGTAGTTGCTGCTGCTGCTTTCTGGTGCAAGCTGATAGACTTAACTGATAAGAAAAATAAAAACACACATGAATGTTCTGCACTAGATTATCATTTGAAGCAGCAACATAACACTTTTATGACTAAAATATAACACTCCGTCTAGAAATTTTCAATTTCATACCAGATGCAGAGTTCACTGAGAAGTTTTTTAGCTGCATGTTATTGACACAAAAGATTCAAAACATTGTGCTGTCTTTAAGGCTTTAAGGTTTTAGTGATACATTATTGGAGCATGTGATGTGTGCATGAAGTTCTGCAACATTAAGTAAAGTAGAGATTATTACTAACCATGATTTGGGATCATCCCAAGACTCTTCCCATTAGAAAGTGAAATGAAGAAGGAAAGTAGAAAGAAAAACTTGAAGGCCTCAATTGAGAAAATGCTCATATTCTGTGAAACTATGAAAACTATTTTGATGAGTAGAATGAATGCATGAAAGTGATAGGAAGAAGATGATGAAAATTTTTGGGAGAAAATTGTTGATGTGAATGTAGAATTATATACAAGAAGATGCATAAAAGTCCATTTAAATGTACTATCAGGTACACCTGCTGCATTTCACATGATCCACGCCTCTTCTGAAGTTTTCACAAGGTTTCTTACTCTCCTAAAATATAGATTTATTTTTATAATTATTTTATATGAAATGTTTTATAATTTAATGATTTTATTATTTTTGTTATTATATAAAAATTGAATACATATCCATATAAAAAGAAAGTATATTATTTTGATGAGACATTTCATATTTATGAATTACCTTCACATGTTGCCATAAAAAGATACACAATTATACTATAGGAAGGTTCTTGAGCATGAAATGGACCCATGGATAATTGCAGAGCCTCTTGTACCCTTTTTTTTTTTTTCTTATAATATCCTTTCTGTCTTATAAATAGAAATTAATAAAAAAATTGTATTTATTTGCAGTGAACACTTAATTTAATTTAAGTGACATTAATAATTTAATTCTGGATATCACCTCAGTGTTATGTTAAGATTTTAATGATAATGATGCATTAGAATGTATTTATTGTTGTCATTTGAATTACATCATTTATCTCTTTCATTATCTCTCATTAACGCCACAGTTTAAAAATTAAATAGTTAATAAAAAAAATTGATGTAAAATTAAAATTTGTTTATATTTCAAATTTTAATAGATTTTTATTTTTAAATTTAAAAAAATAATAAACATACGTTTTAATCTAATTACATTAATTTTTTAAAATTTGCTAAATGATGTTTCTTACCGAAATTAAAATGAAGATGTGTTGATTAATGTAAATGATTCAAATGACAATCTAAAATATATTTGATATGTCAAAATAATTTAAAATAATTGTGTTAAAAAGATTGAATTAATTATTTTTAAATTTGGAATCAAAATATATTAAAATTTAAAATAAAGATGTCAAAGTTTAGAAAGTGAAAACATATTTAACTCATAAAAGGTGATATTTTGAAAATCATTACATTCATGAAAGAATATGTTTCACTTATTATAATTAATACTCACATATTTTTTAATCTCTTAGTTTTAGTTTTAGAAAATATTGCTTGATTTTTATATCAATAATTTTATTTTATTTTAATTGTTGTTATTTTGTTTGAGTTTCTTAATATATATATATATATATATATATATATATATATATATATATATATATATTACCAATACTATTGATTACCCAAAATTACGAGTGAAATTGTTTACATAAGAACAACATTTATGTAACTTTATGTTTTTAATTTAATTTAATTTGTAATAAAATTTATTCATAAAAGTAAGTTTTTTTTTACTATAGTTGAAAATAAAAAGGAAGTCCAAATTTTATTTATTTAAGTGTTTGAAACTTCTCAATAGACACATGAAAATATAAGTGTTTGAAATTTTATCTTGAATGTATATAATTACCACTTTTATTATATCATCTACTATATTCAAATTATTATGTAGAGTAAACAAAGATGGTTATAGTAAATCATCATTAAATTTTATTTTTATTAATAGATCTCAATTAATTATTATTTCCCATTTCAAAAATTAAAAGAAACATAACTACATTTTTTTTATTTTATTATATATTGACCATTGGACATACATTTATGTCGGTGCGTTGCTTTTTTTTTTTTTTTTTTTTTTTTTTTTTTTTTTTTTTAATTATGCATTATTTCAGCTCTCTGAGTTATTGTACAAATTCACTAGTAGGAGTAGTGAAAATTAATTATAATGTACGACAATGATACTGTTTATAAAAAAATTAAAAATATTTTTTATCATAAATTTCATAAGTATAACATTCTATTTAGGATAACAATTTCATATTGTTATGAAATCAAAATTATAAATAATTTAAATATACATTTTTTTTATTCAACTCAGTTGTTTTTAACAAAATCAAATCGTCATGAAACTCCAAATTTAAAATACCGATAATTAGTAATATCAAAATATAAATGGCTTAAAATTTAAAAGAATATTTATATAAATAATTATTACCAATTTTAAGTAGTTTATGTTTATAATTAAAACAATACTTTTATTGATAATCAACTTTATAAACATGAATGATAGAAGAAATTAAGGAATGATTGGAAATAAAATTGGGTGTGTTTATAGAAGCTAAAAAAAAGCAGATAAATAATTTGAAAAGATGTGTAGAATCCAGCACATTATTTATCATATTTAAAAAATATATATTTTTTATTTCTCACTTAGTTTAATTTTATTATTGATTTTGGTGTGAAGCAATGAAGTGGGGACAGAGAATTAAATAAGAAGGAAGAGATGCAGACGTGAAAGCAGTTAAAGTAGTAACTGAGTTAAACGTGAGATCATGGTTTCGAAATAAATGAACCCATTTTCTTGTACCATAATTCACTGCTTCACTTCAAACTTCTTATGACCTTTTTAATTCATGCATCAATAAATATCTCTCTTTTTCAATGCCCATTCAAATATATATTGGATTTCAAATTTAGTTTCACAACAAATTAATTTCAAGATTTTTTAATCTACTTTAAATTTATATTTTTTAATATATATATATATATATATATATATATATATATATATATATATAAAAATTCTAGAACCCAAATGAACTCACATAACCTGAAACATGATAGCAATAATGTTGGAAGAAGATGATATAGTTAGTAGCTAGAAAGGTTCACGGGTAAATCAATAAATGCAGATAAGATAGAATGGAAATAGTTATTTGGGAACATCTTTACTTCATTTTCATCCCTAATAATGTATTGTTGTGAAAATCTTCATTATGAAAAGACTAATCAAACATTTTCGCTTCTATTTCAATCAAATAATTTTTTTAATAAGAATAGCTCTAGCTTAGTGTACTTGTTTTGACACTATATTCGTGTAATAATAGAGTAACATCTTAATAGAATTTTAATTTTTTTGATCTGTATATAGGTTGAAGCACCCCAAGTGCTTCCTATATTTTAATTCTTTTTTGTTGATAAAAAAATTGCTAAAATAAGTAGATTTTGAGAATAATGATCGAAGGATCACAAGATTGTTCGCTAGAGAGGACAACCATTTGTTTATATATTCAAGATTGTTGTTCTTTCTTCTTGTTAACTGAGTGCAAACAATGTTCTTTATGAAACTCTTTAGTAGACACAAAAAATTGGGTAGAGTTTTGGCATTTTTCAACACAATCTCTCTCTCTTCCTTTTTTAGTGATTTCATATAGTTATGAAGAAAGTATTTATTGTGAAACCATTTTTGTCCTTGAGCGTTTCAACTCTTTTGAATGTTTTTTTTCTTTATCATAATGATATTGAAAAATGTATTAAATGCACTTCATGCAATAATAATTCTTTTCTCCTTGAACTTGTCTAAAATGTAATGTCATACAAAGTAGATAGTTCTTCCAAACTTAACAATGTGTAATACAGGAAATTGTTGAAAAAAAAAACAATTTTACTATTTGTCGAAAAGATTTTCTAAGGTGACTTATCCTTCGCTATCAAATCACTTTTGCAGATAATAAAAAGTAAGGCAATAAAAAGTAATAGACATTCTTTGCAACATAGCATAAACATTTACATGTTTTCATATAGTATGATGCTTGTTTACTTTTATGTGTTTATCATTCAAACACATTTATACTATATCAAATATAAAAACAAGATTCCATAACATCATATTGTTTATTAAACAAAACACTTGCATCTTGCATGTTCTATTATTGAAATAAACTATTGTCTTTCAAACGAAACAAGATCATATTTTATACTTGATTATTTTTAACCATTAATCAAAACTATATGATATTGAACTTTCTCAAACAACCCCTAATTCCATAAATCAAAATGTGACAACCTTGCGAAATAATTAATCCAAAATATTCCTAAAAAATACATTCTAGAATGTAAAATAAATCTAACTCAAGTGTTCTTTGGCAGAAGCAATAATGAAATAGTGTGGGTAACAATAAAATGGTCTAACAGTGGCAATGCATGATGACAATATTGACTCAAACGATGCCAATGCAACATGGTGCACAAGGCAGCAAGCAACGATGGTAAGACCTTTTCTTCCCGCAACTTTTTCTATAAGCCCTTAATCCTTACCAAAGATAGAGGCACATGGCACATGCTTAGGAAGAATAAATATGGTTAGAAGGGGGTCTCTTCAACTTTCTTTTGTTTAGTTTAATGTTGACTTTTCTTAAGTTGACTTATGTTGACTTGACTTTGGTTAACTTGTTGACCTTAGTTGAGTAGACTTAAGTTGACATATTGACTCTTTTGTTTGTTTGTTTTGTAGGACAAGCCAAGACCAACTTGGAGGAGTGTAACACTACTTGGATTGGAGGAGAGCATCACCTTGGAGTCAAAGTCAAGGGTGTCACGTTGAAGGCCTGGAGTCCAAGTTAGGGTTTTGTCCTCTTCAAGACACCCCCCTTTTTACCTAGCTTTTAAAAATCAAGTTTTGTGTTATTGCACCTTTAGTCTAAGGAGAGACATATAAGATCTACTGGAGTTATATGAGTACTCCACTCTTGGAGATGTTTTACATGTTACCCTAAAGATTGAAACTCAATTGAAAAGAAAAGATAGGGTAAGGATGAGTTACTCACCCAACTACTACTATAGTCACTTACAAAAAAAAAGATAAAGAGAAACATGATAAATCCCCTCCAAGTCTCACCAAGAAACACCGATTAGAAATAAGTTACCAAGTGGTCATACTCACCATTTCAATTCTTAAAGGTCAAGTTCCATTAAATGTTTTAAGTGTTTAAGATATGGGCACATTGCTTTGAATTGCCCAACCACGAGGACCATGACCTTAAAGCCAAGTGGTGAGGTAGGGAGTGAACACTCATCTCCCCCTTCTCCTTCAATAGAAGACTCTTCTTCCTCAAGTAAAATTGAAACTGAACCTTGTGAAGGAGACCTTTTGATAGTGAGGCATAATTTATTCAAAGTTTCTGAGCGCTTGAACCAACTCAAAGAGAAAACATTTTCTGTACTAGATGTCTCGTTAGTAATATGGTTTACTCTTCAATTATTGATGGAGGAAGTAGAACAAATGTGGCTAGCACAAAGGTGGTGGAAAACTTGGCTTAGAAACCATTCCTCATGCCAAGCCCTATAAGCTTACCTAGAAGTAAGGAGGGAGAAATAAATGTCAATAAACAAGTTCTGATTAACTTCTCCCTAGGAAGCTACAAGGATGAGGTTCTATATCATGTTGTTCCCATGGAGGTCACACATATTTTGTTAGGTAGCCCGTGAAAATTTGATAAACACACCTTACATGATGGTCATACTAACAAATACACTTTGCACTCTCATGGGAAAAAATGTCACTTTAGTACCACTATCATCACAAGAGGTTAATGAGGACCAAAATAAAATGAAAAAGAAAAGAGAAAAGGAAAAGAAGAAAAAGAAAAAGGACAAGCTTTAACCAAAGTGCTACTTGTCCACAAAAAGAACCTAAAGCAAGTTAGTCATTCTCTTTATAAACTCCTCCCCTTTCCACACCAAAAAGGAAGGATATAAGTGTGATCATTAAGAGATGAAGGATAACTTGCTCAAAGCCAAGGGTTGTTTCAAGGGTAAAGATTGGGAAAAATCTCATGGAGGGAAGAAGAAATTACTTCCTCAAATGAAGTTAAACTCAATCAAGAAGGGCTTCAATAATTTGTGGTCAAATTCTCTCAAAGAAGGGGGGATGATGAACCCCTAACCCCTACCAAAGATGGAGGCACATGGCATATGCTTAGGGAGAATAAACATGTTTAGAAAGAGAGTTTATTCACCTTTCTTTTGCTTAGTTTTATGTTGACTTGACTTTGGTTGACTTATTAACCTTAATTGACTTGACTTAAGTTGGCATGTTGAATTTTTTGTTTGTTTGTTTTGTAGGACAAACTACTACTAACTTGGAATAGTATAGCACTACTTAGAGTGGAGGAAAGCATCACCTTAGAGTCAAACAAATGGGGCACATTTTGGAGAGGCTTGGGAGGCAAGGTTGACCTTCTCTTCTAGTAGGTTAAGGGTGCCACATATGAAGGCAGGAAGGACAAATTAGGGTTCTATCCTTTTTAAGACACCTCCTTTTTGACCTAACTTCTAGAAACTAAGTTTTGTGTTATTGCACCTTTAGTCTGTACTTTGTATTTTTGTAAAGAGACCCTTCTCCACACCTATAAAAGGAGCTCTCCTAGACCATTGTAAGGGTTGGATATTTTGAAGTTATATACTCTATATTTGACCTGATTTGTGAGAGTGCTTTCTTTTATGAGTGTCATCTTCTCTTTGCCTTGAGTTAGTGGGTGTTAATGCCCCCTAAGTGGTGTGCCATCCTATTGAGCTCCCTTCCCCTCTTCTATTTTCCATCTTGTACCATCTTTCATCCTGTTTATGTCTTTTTCGATTCGATAATTGTTTATGTTTTGTTTCTTGTTTTATGTTCTTGAGTTATTGAACTTCTCTTCTCCTATTTAAGCTTTGGAAGTGCACATTCACCTCCATCTAAGAGGTTTATTTATTTATTTTTGTGTTGATGATGGCAATGCATCGAAGAGAATAACTAGAGCTGCAAGGGTTCCACTTATGCCAAGATATCACGGAAATTATCAAGATTTTGAGAGAATGAGGAACTCTTTTCAGAACAAGCCATGTGGAGGTATCAACATAGTACTCATAATTTGCATGGGTATAAACAACTTGGTGGAGGTGGAGGTGGGAATAAAGCTTCTGATGGATGGCGTCATCCATGTTGCAATGCTTCTACTACACCGTTTTTTGTTGAAGAGAAAAGTGGAGAAGTGGGACACAAAAACCAATTTGGGGTTTTAATGAACTCAGGGATAAAAGTTAGGGGGTGCAGGAAGACAAAATGGAGATACAGAAAAAAAAATGGCCCGGTGGTGGATAACGGCTCGTGCAAACCCAAAATGATGCAACAAAGTGAAAGTGAAAGTAAGAAGGGATAGAGTAAAATTATAATTCAAGGGTATTTTGGTTCTTTTACCTTTACTATGTATTGCAGGTGACAATTATAGGGTGTAGGAAGAAAAAAGTCTTCAACATGTTAGAGAGTCGCATATCCGATTTTTATAATTTCAATTAAAACAAAAATAATTTAAAATATTAATTTGTTTGTATTATATTATTTTAAAAATATAAATATAATAGTATTGTAATTTAAATTATTAATAATTATGAGTTAAATACCAATTAATAGTTACAATAAAATAATAATTTTAGATATAATTGTAATAATTATTTTATTTACATTAATTAATCTATTAAAAAATATTTATATGATTAATGTGTTTTTAAATAACATTATATATATATATATATATATATATATATATATATATATATATATATATATGTTTTTTTTTTGTTTTTATTTATATTAATAAATATATAAAAAAATATATATATATTTTATGTGTTTTTATATAAAATTATATATATATATATATATATATATATATATATATATATATATACATATTTGTTTGTTATCAGTTTATATTTTTCTTGTTATGTTATTTTAATCTTTCTAAAAAAAATATCTTTATAATATGGTGATGATATATTCATACTCTCTATCAGATATTTTTAAAATTGATTAATTCAAAATGAAAAAAGAAACATAGCTACAAAGAAAAAATGCTATAAAAATCATACAATAAGAACCAAAATATTAAAATATATGATTCGTAAGAAGAAAAAATAAATAAATAAATCTCGCAGGATCATAAACAAAATACAATTCCTTTGTTTGATAGAGATTTGTTGCTTAACTTCACTAAATTAAGCAAACATTTGACTTAATTAAAGTGAAGAATTGCCTAACATGAGTGAGTTTTAATTGTTAACTTGGTGTTTCCTATTGCTTCAACACTATGCCTAACTTTGGTGAGACTTTTAAATTCTTGACCTTGATGAAACTAAATCACTTCCAAAACACATCCAAATACTCAAATTGTTTAAAATCCGAATTCAAGGCTTAAAAGATTCTAGTAATTTGACTTTTTAGATTCAAAAGCATAGAAAATATCTTCAATAATCATTGTTATCATGAGACTCGACATCTTTGGTTCTAACACCATTAAACTTGAAGGAGGTATAAAAGTTTATCAACCAACAAGCCTCTCTTTATTTTCTTTTCTTTTGTTACTTTTTCTATTTCTTTTTCATTCAGAAAACTTCTAGTCACAACTCTCTTTTCTAAACTCTATATTTACTTCCTCTCTACCTAACAGAAAATTAGAAATATTAACAATGAGACCCCTTATAATAATTTTATCTAATAATTTTGTCATCCTCTTATTCCTTTTTCGCCACCAAACTGACCTTGCTTCGTTGGTCACAAAACATTCAGATTATTTGCATTTGCAGATCATCTTAGAAAATTTCCCATCGCACTTTTTCCATAAAGCAAAATCTTGCAATATTCCACTCAGCATTTTAACTATATGTGCATGCCATTTAGAAAAATGACGAGTTTGTATATACACAAGCAACGGGGAATAAAAAACACAAACATAAGGCCTAGATGAAGTATATATTCTCGAATTCAATGGCTCAGATCAGTGCTTCCTTGGTTGATTTTGATTATTATTATTGGGTCAGTAACCTGAAAAACAGTCAATTAAACAATTGATCACTGCAGTTGAACAATCATAATACATTATTAGACGGTATTCTGGTTATTATATCAAGAGCTTAATATTGATCATTAATCGAGGCATAAAATTGAGTCAATGAAATGAGTGGTGAAAAATTATGACAATGGAAATGTTTGCTTTCCCTTAATTTAATGCTCATATACCAGATTGTAAAAGGCTATAGAGCTCAATGCATCTCTTTACTAGTAAGCTTGGAAGATTCTTTAATATACAAATAAGTGTATATCAAAAAAGCAACTTTGGAAAAAATAACTTCTATTCAATAAGCAGATAAAAGCTTGTTTTTTAAAGAAGCAGAAATCTGCTTATTTTACTAAAAAAACATTTTTTTTTGTAAATAAACAAACAAATCTAAATGAAATTGGTAACAGTTGATCACATTATCACACAAATACAGCTTTCCATCTATATTTTCTCATAACCCACCAAATCAAGGAAAATGCGGGTTTTTTTTTTTTTACCAAAATGGGGCATCTATCACTGAAGCCAAATTTTGAGGGAAAAGAACTCCCCCTTCACTATGATAGGGTTGGATATTATGAGATGCCTAAATCTCACATCAAATAAATATTGTTAGTGTTTAATTCTCACTATTAATAAGTAGCTTTTAACGGGTAGGTTCCACGAGTGCTTGGGTGTTTGTTAGATTCTCAAGATTTTAATATCAGATCAAGTCTTTTATTCACTCAACAGCTACATATTTAAAAATCCCAAAATTGAGAATGGGGTTGTGGCTAATGTGATTCCAAGGAATGAACTTCAATATATCAGGTCATTTTTGTGAAATCCCATTATCAAAGGCAGCAGTAGCAAAATAGCATACAACACAATGTAGATTTTTTAAGACAGTAAATACTGCCTTATTAAGGACAAAACTTATATACTCCACTATAGTTACAATTGATGTTATTCTCCTACCAAATTTGAAGTCTCTTCTTGGTAATATATGATGTATTTAATAAAACGAAAAATTCCAAAGTGAATTTCCAATATGATTGAAAAACAACACCAACTGTACCAATAGTACAGTATGCAAGTTTTGTCCCCTTATTAATAGCATGCAAACAACAGGTGCAACTTCATCCACAATTCAAAACAGAAAAGATGCAGAAATAGTGGCAGAAAAACAAGGACAAAAAGTATAGCCAACGATTTGGATACTTACTCGTACAATACCCAGCAATGCTGCTTTCAGTACTGGCGTGCATTTCGGTTGAGCAATCCTTGAAAAGATAAATAAAGATCTTTGTTGTCTGACCCAAATATCTCATCTGCTTTTCTTAAAGTTTCCTACAGGAACAGAGAACAAGTGGAGCAATGATTACTTAGAAAAGTTTCAGTTCCAAATCCAACACTACAAATATTCAGTATTTATTTACCTCCCGTGTTTGCTTCTGAGCATTTAATTCCTTTATGTTGGCAAGGAATGCACTGAACTGCTCATATGAAAGACGACTCCTGAAAAACGTGATACATTGAATCAACAAACTAAGCTTCTAAAACAAATTGAAGAGGGATAGTTTAAGAATACATGGAGAAAGAACTCACCTTGCCTGACGAAAAAACTCCTTTCCATCAATCTTTGGAGTGCGACCTGAACAATTTTTTACACATTATGAGTAAACAACTGAGAATATTGTAATACTGAAACACATTGAAGAAACACCAGGCCATCTAATGCTTCAGATGGAACAAAGCCATAACCAGCAGCATAAGATGGATTACATTTTAATCAAGAACTGCAGTAAAAGGTGCTAAGAGCAAAGAAACATCACAAGCTTCAAGGACCAGAATTAGTGAGATGGGACAGCAGATCAGATTAACAACAAATTATCTAAACCTGGAACTGCTCGTCCCCGAGGTGGAGAATTTGCTGCTGATGACTGCTGACTGGATGGATACCATGAAGAGAGAGATGCACGCCCATCATATGGAAGTTTGGTTGGAGAGGTCACACCAGAAGTTTTCTTGGGTGATCCAGCAGCAGAATACCCTCTAGGAGACCCAGCCGTTGAAATAACCTTTGGAGTTCCAGTTGGTGTAAGACGTGGTGTGATATATGGGGTCAAGGAAAACCTTTGCCCTGAATACCTGGAAGCTATAGGAACAAAAAAACAGAACAAAAGGGAATTATCCTGCATGTAATATTAAACATTTTCCAGTTAAATTAAATTGTTTTAGATAGAAAAGTCCAAATTCTTAATTTTCCAGTACAACAGTCTTTTTCCACCTTTTTCGTTTGATTAAATAACTTTCAGTCTTCACTCTTGACGAGATTTCAGATAAATGAAACAGTGAAAACTTGTCACTGTTACTGTTTTACTACTATTTATATAAGAAAATAATAAGCAGAATACAAAGAGTCAAGGCTCAATCCTAACCCTAATCCTAAAGAAGGGATCCCATACATGATAAATAAAATATTACATCTCAACACTCCCCCTCACTCCCCCTCAAGCTGGAGCATATAGATCATATGCTCCAAGCTTGGAACATATAAATTGAATTCTAGGCCCTCTTAAAGATTTAGTCAGAATGTCTACAAGTTGTTCATTAGAGCCGACAAACTCTGTACAAGATCCTTGGATAGTAATTTCTCTCTAACAAAATGACAATCAATTTCTATATGCTTTGTTCTCTCATGAAACACCGGATTGGAGGCAATGTGAAGGGCTGCTTGGTTGTCACAATATAACTTCA
>Ga0214545_1005323_pt1 | contig 23363 bp, 19 predicted proteins | sample CNSS4metaG_FD_160064 | JGI IMG/M metagenome (GOLD analysis project Ga0214545, IMG submission 160064) | Root nodule microbial communities from cowpea collected in UCLA plant growth center, Los Angeles, California, USA - CNSS4 | ecosystem: Host-associated > Plants > Roots > Nodule | place: USA...
AGAGGGTCCTTTGGGGGTTTTCGGTATTCGGTACTCGGCTATGAGGATCTATGGGGGTTGACTGGCAGCGTAGCGGATCTGGGCTATTTGGTGGAGGGATATCTGAAACGTGGGGTATGGTGGTTGCTGAGGACCGTGTTCTGGGGGGGTGTTTGGTCAATGCATGCAGGCTGGCATGACTGGTTGGGCAACTGGCTACAAGGCTTGGAGTAAGCGGCATCAGGTTTGGAGTAAGCGGCCATTAGGCTTCACTGGGGGCCGTGTACTAGGGAGGGTGCTTAGTCAATGCCTGCAGGTTGGCATGACTTTGGTTGGGGAGCTGGTCACAAGGCTTGGGGTAAGCGGCCCCAGGTTTGGAGTAAGCGGCCATCAGGCTTCGCTGGGGACCGTGTACTAGGGAGGGTGCTTAGTCAATGCCTGCAGGTTGGCGTGACTTTGGTTGGGGAGCTGGTCACAAGGCTTGGGGTAAGCGGCCCCAGGTTTGGAGTAAGCGGCCATCAGGCTTCGCTGGGGGCCGTGTACTTGGGCTGGGACAGGCATACTCAGAAATTTTATTATATGAATGGCATACTCAAGAATTTTAAATTAACAAATAATTGACATACTTGAACCCAAGTCCTTTCACACAACCAAGTACTCTGAACCACTTGAACTAGTACTATTCCTTATCTTCTCTCTCCACATTTATTAACTTAGGGGTTCCCGCCTTCGCATTAATTAAATAAAAATTTATTTATTTAATTTTCCCGGGTCTTACATCATGCACTAGATCATGTATACCTTGCACAATCAGCAAAATGCTTCTACAGTAGTGATTGCGGTCGTACCCGACCAAATAGAACATATAAATGCAATACTAAGTAGTTAAACTAAGGTCGTCTCTCAATGACCAAACCTATCATTTAAAGCTTTCCAAATTGTCATTCAACACAAGGGGGGGGGGTTGGCAGATTTCAAGGAACTCAACACAGACATAAAATGTAAATGCAGGCTTGATAAAACAGTAATTAGAACAACGTAGATTCCTTATTTTGAATGAAAATCTACCAATCACAGGTCACAAAATTAATCAGCTATGTCTACTCTCTTGAACTCTTGAAGCAATCAACTAAGCGAAGATTAAAACCAAATTCAATATGCAATTAAGCAAATCACACATTCATTCATTCATCAGTATGGCATCATTAAGCATGATAACAGCCCCAAAACGAAATGACCCATTATGCAAAATAAGCTTAAATAGAATCCTTCATCCATTAAGCACAAAAATAAAATCTGAATGAAAAGTAACATACACTCTACCATACGAAACAATAACCTCAAGGTTTCAATTCATTCTCTGCAAGAAATCAACATATTAAATTAGTGCTCCATGGATTTTGAACAAAAACTCAATCCTAAAAGAAATACAATCATTGAATGATAAGAAAACGGTGTTGAAAACGCAAAATGCTACAGAAAATGTGAAACAATAACAAAGCAAAATATCAAATGGTGAATAGAAGATGAAACATGAATTCAACAAGGTCCCAATATTAAAACAAAATTGCCCAAGCTTCCAAATGTGTAGAAAACGTAAAATCCGCAATGTGTGTTGTCAATAATGCATAAAAACGTGAGAAAAATGTGCTAAAACATCAAAACTCAGGTGGCACCTCTATGGTTAACCATACAAAGCTCCCAAAAAGTAAAAATGAAGAATGGGGAAGAAGGTAGTCATTGCCCATGGGAAAGATGACCTAAAAAAGTGGTCACATCACCATAGACCAAGGTATTTACAAAACTGTCATTCTGCCACTCATAACTACAAAATTGCCACTATGCGTTGAAAATGGTGGCCTAGTGATGTGGACAGGCTCATTGACATGGCATAGATGTTGCAATGATGTGGCAACTCACTCCTCATCTTAAGATTAGTGTCCAAGCTCCAAAATTTGCTGCAAAAAATATCCAAAAATAATTAGAAACAAAAATTAGACCAATTAAAACCAAATTACTCAAAATTTAGAATAATGGTCCAATGAAGCCCAATTAAGAATAATGCACTAGTAGAAGGCAATTAAGCACTAAACAAGCATCAAGATGGGCAGAAAAGAGAAATGAAATAAGGGAAAATAATGACTCATCAGGTAGTCCAAAGACAAACCTGAAAACGTGAACGAACTTGCAAATGAAACACATTGCACCAACAACTCCACACGAGCAAGCACTCAACACTATAACTCCTTCCTGCACCTATGCCTTGTCGTCAACAAATGGACCAACGTTCGAACCCATATGTCAACCATGAGCATCTTCACGCCATCAACAACTACAACCATTCCATCAATTAGCCTCGCCAGAGAAAAACCCACGAAACACCAAGGGACTAAAGCAAACCCTAAAGAGGAGAGAGAATCTTCATTTGAGAGGAAGAGAGAACTGCCATGTGTCAGCTTATCATTGCATAGTCAATGAGTCAAAGCTGGTGAAATAGTCAAACTCTAGTAAAAAAAGAGGGTTGAGATGAAAGTATTCATCTTTTTGGATTTCTCTACAAATTTGGACCACAAGATCGTAAGGGCTGAATTGGAATTTTGGGCAAGATTTAGTCGTTGATAATAATTTAGATATTTTTAGATGATTAATCATATAATATTAATTAAGAATATCTTCTAGATATTTTTAGAACTGATAAAATCTATTAATTATTTGAAAGATATTATATCAAAAGATAAAATGTTTTACCTATAGAAAAGCCTAGTCTAAGTCCTATATAAAGAGACCAAGGGGAAGCAGAAAAACAGACTCAGAACTTCAAAATTTAGGAACCCTTTAGGGGGATGAATAAATTTGTTTGTTCTTTTAATTCTTGTTGTGATTTATTTTCATCTATGTCTTTTGGTTCTTAATCTAGTAAAACTAATGATTTTTACATTGTAACAAGTTAGTACAATGTTAAATCTACATAACATAACAATCATATGAGTCCAAGGATTTTTAAATTTTAATTGAGAAGTTACTTTGATTAAATTTATAAACTTGCATATGATTGAATGAGTTTTTGCTAACAATTAAGAAGTTACTTTGATTAAAGGTGAAAACTTTGATTAGAAATAATCAATAAGTTACTTTGGTTAAATTTTCTATGATTAATCTATAAAGTTCTTGCTTTTGATTGAGAAGTTACTTTGGTTACAAGTGAGGAGGACAACAAATTAATTGAGAAGTTACATTGATTAATTTGAAATTTTAGACAAGAAACCAATAACAATAATCTTTAGGAATGCAATGATGAATCCTATTTTGAAAAAGCAGTGGAATCAACCTATTTTCTCTACTATTGTTTTTATCATTTTCTAATCTTTTCAATTCTATTTCTTTCTTTCATTTATTATTTTTCTTTATCTTAACCCTCTTATATTTTTATTATTTTATTTGACTAAATCTAATGTATAGTTTTTATAAGAAATAATTTGCTAAAAATCAATTTCGTATTCGTTGGGAGACGACTTGAGGTTGACTTTACCCTTTCCATTTACTTGACTACTTTCTCAACAATACTGAAGTTGTTATAGATATGTAGTATTAATTTGATCGCGTCAATGACAGTGTTATCAACAACCCACTCGTCCTCGGCTTTCGGCCCAAGATTGGTTGTCGTAGTCTTCGTGTCGAAACACTACATCTCAACCATCGCCCTACGTCAATCCATCTTGCCTTCCTCTCAGACTTATCTGTCTTGACCTTTGACTTTGGATGATTCATCGACATTTGGCCCATCCCGACCATCAACTCAGGACAACCTGTCTCGACCTTCGACTTGAGTCTGTATGTCTTGCACTTCAGTTCATCTTAACCTTTGGCTTAGCCCACTGGATTAGACTGTTGTCCCGACCTGGCTCGACAAGAACTTTTTCCAGGGTGACTTGATTCAACCTTCGATTGGGGCTGACTTGAGTCGACCTTCAAGCTGAGACAACTCGACTTGACCTTTGACCAAGGTTTTAGGTCTTGTGTTTAAGAGTTAGTGAAAGTCTTTTAGTTGGGCCATGCTCGCATTGAGGTTGTGGCTAATTTTTGGCCGCCTCATTTGGTTACCCTATAAAAGGGGCCTTATTTAAGGGTGGGTTAGGGTTAGCCGATAGGCCATGTGATGTAGGTTCATTTTATAGTTCGACGAATATGGTGTGATGATCATTAAGAAAGCTAAGTGAAGATTCCCACTGGTCATTAAGACAATGTCGCAATTGGGTCACGACACGATGACAAAACTATAGAAAACGCTTAAAGATTTTAGTTTTTGAAACCATGTTTGGGTTCGGGAGTCGGTTGCGTCTAGGGAAGATATTAGTACTATAACATCCCTACTGGAAATTACTTAAATAAAAGAAATAAATTATAATTGAAATTCAAATGTCATAATTTATTTTTCCCAACACGTGGGAAAAATTTAAATTTCATACAATGTGCTTAAAATTCAACTTAACAAAATCCATAAAAACCATAATAGTTATACAAGTTCCCAAAATAACTGAATGAAAACTAAAATCGTAGATAAACATAATCAAAATCCCATGCTAGCCATCTCTCCGTCTATAGGCATCACCAACATCACCTACAATATCATATTCTCCCGTGTGACAAATCACATGATCTTGTGGACCTAGGATATAACATGCTTCCATAAATCTGCCTGCTCGTGATCTTGCCTCTACGAACATCCTCGCTCTCTACAGACCTCCCTGCCCGTAGTCCAACACACGTGATCCAACAACTACAAACCTTCTCGCTCGCAGTAGCCCTCAAGTGTGAGCACGAAACATACGAACCTCCCCACTCGTATCCTCACACGAGAGCATCATAATATGAACATCCCCACTCATATTATCACATGTTCACCAGCAGTAATGAACCTTTTATAAAAACAAGTTATTTACAAAAGAACTGACCCATTCATGATACAAACAAGCATCTCCTGGTCCAAGTCTCACATCACACCATACAAAACGCAATTAAAAAAAGTTTACGCCCTTTAGCGCTATCGCCTGGTATTGCCTAAGCATCGCCAAGCGATATTCCTATGCATACCGCTTGGCGGAATGCTCTCGCCGCTAGGCGCCAAGCTGCATCCAGACCTACTATCCCAGAGGCTATTGATGAGTTCATATTTTTGCCCTCATATAATCTTTAATTCTGGGTATTTAATTGAATTTGTGTGCTTAAAGAGTGATTTAATTGATAGTTCTAATGATTAGGCTATTTGAGCTTGTGTGATAAAAATGTCTTAAAAAGTGATTTTTAGTTGCACAAATTATTTCTTGGATATTTTAATGTTTATTCATGCAGCTGAAGTTAAGATTAAGCTCATTTCAAGTGAAAAAATAAATTGATTGAAGTTACAAACCACCTTTAAATAAGGCTAAAATTAGCAAGTTCTGGAAAAATCAATTTTGCACCCCATCCATTACTTATATACTTTCATTTTTCCAAATATGGCTCACAAAACCTACTTCTACACTTTTGATATGTCTATTTTCACCCCACTTTCCACTTATAAATAAAAGGCACTCAGATTATGCCATGTGGCAATCCCTAACTTTCAAATTTGTCCAACCACATGTTGACACATGTCATGATCCAACAACTCAAAATTTAGCTAACCAAATGTTGTCACGTCATCATCTTCAATCTCATCCTAAAATCAGAAACCCTAGCCACCATCTTAATCCACCTTGCGGCTGCCACCATCATCACCCTTAATACCGTCAGCAGTTGAAGCCGACACCACCAGATCGGAGAAGTCGCGCTGCTTCGATGTTACGAAAAGGTTAACTCGTACAAGGACACAAAATCATTTAACAAATGCCCCTCTTTTAGAGGCTGGCACTTGACAGGTTGGTGAATTTGGAACGCCCCCTTTGTTGGAGTAGGTTCCTCCCCAAGGTTCGAACTCGAGACATTGGGTTCATTGCAAGGCTCTGATACCATTGTTACTAAAAGGTTAACCCATACAAGGACATAAAATCCTTCACGCATCCATCCACGCACAACCAGTACACCTTCGTATGCCATCTTCTCTCAATCAACCATCCTCCAATAGTCACGCATCTGAACCTAAAATAAAGCAAAAAAATGATCTTGTAGCAAGAAGAAGCAAAAACGAAACGCGAACCCTGAAATGAGAACCCTTGCCGGTGTCAACCATGAGAACCTTCACATTGTTGTCACCTGAAAACGCAACGCAGAACGTGGCCACAACCATTAACGCACCCATGACAACAACTTTGAAGGAGAAGATCGCGAGCCAATTGAAATGCCTCACTAACCACGCGAAGCTTGCACCATGACACTACCAGACTCATTCAAACTCGCAGGAGACTTCCATCGTAGCAACCATAGCAGCAGCTTCATGAAACAACAATGCATCAGCAACCATTGACAAACACGAACCAAGCTCACGAGCTAGAAACGCAAACAAGTCGCACCTGAGAATATGCACCTCCATCACCGTAGATCTGCACTACACTAAACCACACCGCTTGTGTCTTTGACTTGCTGGAAAACACATTAGACTGGCCACCAAGAACGAAACCTTCACTGCAGCGACATCAACCATGTTCAACTGCGACAAAACTACTGCACCTGTTCGTAATTCACGGTGTAATAAAACCAGGAGCAACAACATAGAAGCTTACCTTCATGTTGCGACAGAAACCCTAAGAGAGTAGAGAGAAAGCTTCGTTTGATAGAAGAGAGGACTAACATGTGGCAAAGGGTCAAATCTGGTCAAACATTGCAAATTCTGGTCAAAGTTGGTTAAATGGTCAAACAAGAGGGGCATAATTGAAAATTATACAGAAATTAAGTTGCTAAATAATTAATTAAAGATTTTTGAGTAATTATCTTTTGTATATCTCAAATTATCAATAGAGAAAATCAATATTTTAATTATTTGAGATATACTATATCAAAAGATAAAAGATTTTAGCAACAGAAAAGATAAAGTCCAAGTCCAATCAAGGCTTATATAAGAGACAGAGGGGAAGCGAAAAATAAAAAGCTTGGGACTTCGGAGTTTAGTTGTAACATCCCATCCGGATATTACGTATTTAAAATCAAATTAATAATACAAAAACATAAAAGTCCCATTTATTCAACACATTTCTCAAAATGACAGAAGTAAAAACTTTATTACAAGTGCCAAAACATGTTGAAAACTTGAAATTTAATTCAACCTTACATATTCAAATCCAAAATTTAAATAATCAAGATTACAAAAAAATAAAATAACTATAGAAATAAAATCCCCAAGTTGCCCCACTCTAACGCTACGCCTCACTGGCACCTCCTACAACATCATCGGCTCTCATGTAACGAGTTACATGATCATCGCCAAACACACACAAATAGTGTGAGCTTAACAGAATACAAGTGCAATAAAAAAATACAATAGATAACCATTCAATACCCCACACACTTCTAATAACCCCTAAGTTTCACACCCAAGTCTTCTTCACTTCCTCTAGATGCCTCTTGATTCTATACCCTTTGATGATTACATTGATCGTCATTGCTACTACGAGTGTATACTCGCCCCTAAGACTACAAGCCATCACCTATAGTCCACACGCAGGAATAAACTTGTCATGACCACAATCCGCAACACCAAGTGGAGTTCCCCAATACGAACCATAGTCCGTATTTGTCCTAAAACTACAAACTTGTCGGATAACACCAAGGAGGGCAATCTTCCAGAACTCATTCATGCGAGCCACAATCTCGCACACTTCACTGGACTTCCAAAACAACTAGGCTACAACCTCAAGTGGCCACGTGTTACCCCAATACAAGTTGCAATTGTAACTAGGCCCCTAACAAAGCATCGCATCAATACCTCCATCCAAAGTCGTGTAGAATTCTCCTTGCAGTCTAATTCAGCACCACGAATCGCCTAGGCACACTTGCACTCCAAGCTGCCTGTTGGTAGCTATCGCCTGGTGGTCCAACCCGCACTGCCAAGCGCTACACCAGTAACTCTAGATTACTAGTTTTATGCACCCGCAAAACAAGTTCAAGCACCTAACCAACGCAAGCACACATCCAAAATGATAATTGCATATTCATATAATTTATCAAGCCTCAATTTACATCATCACCCCTCGCATTCATCAATCACGTGTAAGCCTATTTGGATTCATAATTGTAACCGAAGGCAATACATGCAATTAACTTAGAGTTGATTATATTCATAGAAGTTCTAAAATTGCAACCTAATATATATTCAACTCATGCACTCATAAGAATGAAGTTATTCTCAAACATGTGAATAAACAAAGACACATTTTTGTCTATAAAAGAATCGCAACAGGATCCAGCCAGACTTCCAACTCATGCCACCTTGAATTCACCTCAAAACAATAACTACAACCTTTCATTTATCTGAAATCTCAACCAATTAAAGTTTAAAAATTGATTTATTGAATGCAAAATGTAATTGTACTCAAAACAAATGAAGGCCAACATGAACCATGTAACCAACCAAAACAAGGTACCACTGAATCAACCAACATGTGACCCATTTTCGAAAAACAATTGGTAAATGTGAAACGTGTAAAACTCCACCCAAGCCATTTCTAAAGTGAGTTGTCCCATCAACACTTTTATTAAACAAATAAGTAAATTTTTTTACTATGGTTTCAAGTGTGCTTGCACCTTTCAAAAGCAATGAGAGATAAAAACATATTACATGTGGGCCCCTGGTTTTTAACAAACACTTAATTAAGCATGGTGGAAAAGAAAAATAAACCAAATGGATAAAGAGGAAAAACAACTAAAGTTATGTGTGAGCCATGTCCTTTTTGGATTCAATTAACATGTGCATTTAAAAAGAAAGAGAGCTAGTCTTGAATGAGAAAATTTTCAACACTTGATAAGGCATTAAAAATGAAAACAATTAGAGTGGTACCATGCATCCAAATTTACGTGAACAATTCGGCCCTTCCAAAATAAAAATATATATTTCCACTTTTATTGACATGTGGGCCCTGTCTTAGCTACCCAATCATGTCATTAAAATAATATAATAATAAGGAAAGGAGAAACCAAATGTTTTAGTACATGAAAAGATATGCATATATAGCTAATGCATGCACTGCACCACAAAAAAATTATGAGTTATATGCATCTACAGGTCCCGCATAACCATCAAAGCAATATAAATATATAATCACAATTTGGAAGCCAAAAGCTGCACACCACCATTGGTGGAGCTCCAAAGGTGCATGAAAAACTCCATGGGCAGCGGAAATTGAATGAAGGAATGGAGGCAAGTTGGAAGGCACTTGCAAGCAATGAAAAGTGAGAGAGGTGATAGGATTTACTAATCTATGCTAGCCTAAGGAAGGTGGCTAGAGGTAGAGAGAGGAAATCTCTAGAAAGGGGGTGACTCTCAAAGGCAATAGAGGGAGGAGTGCTCTCAACTCAAGTTGCATCTATTGCATAAAATTTCAAGAGTGTCAACAAATGAGTGAAATTTTGGCTTTTATATGAAGCCATACACATGAGAAAGGATAGCCATTGGATGGAGTGGGCCTTGATCTTGGCCCTTAGATCAAGCTTGGAGAAGGATGCTTGATCTTGGCCATTGGATGATGCCTTGGAAAAGGAGGAAGCATTCCTAACCCTTGGATGCTTTGGATCCATGAGGTGTAGGAAGAAGTGTTGACTTCCACTTAGTCCACCTTGGCTCTTTTGATAGCTCATGGCCAAATCTCCTATTGGGCTTAGTCAAGCCCAATTTTATCAATTGAACTACTCATTGTTTGACTTATTATTCTAGAAAGCAAAGCCTAAACAATGGGCCAATATTATTGCTATTCTATTACTCTTTGAGACACCTCTTCAAATCTTCACATCTTTTTTGGCCCATGTGAAGAGTGTGAGAAGCCCATGTGGGTTTGGGCCATCTTGAATGAAGCCCAATTGGATCTTTTTGAGCATGCTCCTTGTTATTGGGCCTCTTGATGGGGTTGGGCTTGAAGGTGCATGTGGACATTATTGGGCCTTGAGCATGATTTGGGCCTAGGCGTTGACCCAAGCTATAAGCCTTGTTGGGATCACATCAACCATGCTAAGTCAAATCACCATTACAAGCCTAAGAAAAATGTGAATAAACACACTTTTATAAACCAAGGATTTTTTCTCTCTAAGATAGTATAATATTGAGGAAGAAACAAAATTGCACCACCCATGGAATCAAAACACTACTACTTATTTAAAGAGAAACCTACAGGGACGTGACCCAACCTTCTAAGACCTCCCTAACTCAACTCTTTTAGAGTTCTAAACTCTCTAGTTGATAGCCACATGAAGTTAACCTAGTTTCCCCCTCTTCAGCCTTAAAAAACATTTTAATAAAATGAAAACAAAATAAAATTGAAATACTCTACTTAATTATGTCCTTAAAGTCTAATTAAGCCTCATAACTCCCTTGTCTGTGTCCAGAATTGTAGAACTCACCTCCAACTCTTCACCTACTCAAATTTGTCACTAAGGCAAAATAAAATATTACGATTTTACTCTAGACAAGGTTCAAACACACAACCACTCAATTGTCAATTCAATGCACAAACATTCAACAAATTCATGTTTCATGATAATTCCTATACATCTAGGCTTATATTATCACTCATCATGATCAACCATATTATTAAAATAATAAGCAGTTAAAATAATACACAAATGTTATACACATGACTTGAACCTAAATCCTTTCAACACAACCAAGCACTCTCAACCACTTAAGAAATTATTTATTCAATTATTTAAATTCCTCGGGTCTTACATTAGGAACCCTTAGGGAGGACTTAATTTCATTTCCTTTGTCTCTTTATTCTTCTTCAATTTTTATTTTATTTTGCATTCCATGGAGGGCTAAGCTTCAAGGGTTAGTTCCACTATAAGTTCTCAATTAGATTCTAAGGTTTGAATAAATTTGTTTGTTCTTTTGATTCTTGTTGAGATTTATTTTCATCTGTCTTTTGGTTCTTAATTTAGTAAAAGTAATGATTTTTACATTGTAGCAAGTTATCATGGTGTTAAATCTACATAAAATAACAATGATATGAGTCCACGGGCTTTTAAATTTTAATTGAGAAGTTACTTTGGTTCAATTTTAGAAAATTTCATATATTGCATGAGTTTTTGCTAATAATTGAGAAGTTACTTTGATTAAAGGTGAAAACTTATATTAGAATTAATCAAGAAGTTACTTTGGTTAATTAGCTTTTTACTAGATATAAGAGGTAAAAGAATGGTAATGATTAGGGTTAGTAATATTTAATTGAGAAGTTACTTTGGTTAAATTTACTATTGATGAAGGATTATCTTGTTTCCTTTTAGATTTATGAATATGGTGATGAGTTATTTAAGAAAACTCAAGGAAGATTCCCATTGGACATTAAGTTAGCAAGCTATCTAGATGTGAATGTTCACTTCCAAAAGCTCAAAGGAAGAAGGAAACGAATTGCATTAAAAACGAGAACAAGGATCGAAACACAAAACGTAAATGGAATAGAAATAAAGAAGAATAAAAGCAAAATTGAAGAGATAGATAGTAATGACTATGGAAGTGAGGCACGCCACTCTTAGAGGGGGCATAGCCAAACCAAGCTCTAGAGATGAGTGATGTTGTGTCACCACTTGCATAGGCAAGATAAGGCAAAGATTTCCACTCCTTGAAAGAGGGCTAGCTCACAAAAATGAGGTTGAAACAAAGAGTTTTTTAATTCAAAATGTTCAACCCTTTTACAATTGGTAGAGTTGCCCTTAAATAGATAGTCTTAGGGGTCTCTAAGCAAAATACAAAAGATGTAAAATGGACTAGCTAGAAAAGCAAGGAAAACCCTAATTCTAGAAGCATCTTCAAGCTAGCACAAAATGAAATGGTGGTGTGTCTTCCAATGTGGATTCTCGGCCAAGTGAGAAAAATGAGACAAAAGTGGTCTCCAAATCATGCCAAAGGAGCATAAAGAACAAAAGAGACAAAAGGTACAATGTCTACTTTTTGTTTATGCTTTTTGCTTTTGTTTTACTCTCTTCTCCACATAATTCATGTTCCCCAATCACCATGTACCACCTATCATGCTCCCATCTGCTAAATTAACCTACAAAACAAATTAAACAAGGATTAACACATTGGCTTAAGTCAAGTCAACTTTTGGTCAATGAGTCAACCCTAGTCAAAGGATAACAAGTCAACCAAAATTAAGTTAACTAAGTCAACTTATGGAAATCACAAAATTAAGATGGAAAGAAAAGAAAGAGACATAGAAGAAGGATCCTCCCCTTTAGTCATGCTTCTTGTATTTCTTCTTGGGGGAGTCTCCATGGGTCCTTGAGTGGTCAATCCTTCATCATCTATGATTAATTTACATAGTTCTTGCTTTTGATTGAGAAGTTACTTTGGTTAAAAGTAAGGACGCCAACAAATTAATTGAGAAGTTACATTGATTAATGAGAAGTCTTAAACAAGAAATCAATAACAATAATCTTTAGGAAACCAATGATGAATCCTATTTTGAAAAAGTAGTGGAATCGACATATTTTTCTTTACTATTATTTTATCTTATTTTATATTTTTATCTTTATTTCTCATATTTTATTATTTTATTTGACTAACTTTTTTATTAGTTTTAATAAGAACTAATTTGTTACAAAGAAATTTTGTATTCGTTGGGAGACGACTTTAGGTTAACTTAACACTATCTAGTTTGTTCACTACTAACTTGATAATATTGAAGTTGGTATAGTTAAGTAATGGTAATTTGATCACTTCACAACAGCATTATCAATTATCGCCTGGCGGGTTACACCTCACCGCCAGGCGCCACGCGTTCCAAGGACATCCCTGATAGTCCTATCGCCTAGCAACCACTCCTGTGCCACCAGGCGATATACCAGTAGCGTACCAGCTACTATTTTTGCATCCAAAATAGATCATATCTTAATCCAAATTCATCCAAATACAATAACACATATCCCCAAATTATTGCCTAACTCTAGAAGCATCTCATATACTTTAATCTTATATATCTACAAGCATAAGTTCATCCACTTAATTCAAGCTCAACACTACAATTGGACATCACCAAGTCATTACCACAGACCACACCCAACATAAATAGTTCATACCTCAAGTTCTACCTGTACATTCAATTATTTTACACATCTCACACTTACTCATTTTCTAGCATCTCTATCAATCCTGCACTAATATGTCCAAGGTTACAAATCTCCATACAGTAAGATACCCCAAATTCTCAACCATTCCCTATTCTGTTACACCACATCCTTTTTCTCCTTATCTCCAGCTAATTAGACCAGCACGACAATCTCACTGCTAATTACCACACTAATTTTCCTTATATGTTCACTCCACCTTATTCCCATCATTGACTTATTTTGTAATTAACCTCTGAGCAATTTGTATGCCAACACTACAGGCATAATACCATTCCAATTCAACATCCATGAACCTCACTCCCAGCCATCCAATTAGATTAATTGATTTGCAGCTGCTTGTTGCTGCCGCCTGGCAGCCAAGAAGGTGCCGCTAGGCAGTGCATCACTTCTTGAGAAAAACTCAGATTTTTCTACACCTGCGAGTTATCACTTTGCAAGATTCCAACCAATTATCCAGTTGCAATTACATCACATCAATTCACACTTTCCATCATTCACACACACATACACGCACACACACACATACACAAACACACACACACACACACACACTCAATAGAATCATATAATGGACAAAACACCAAGATTGAAACTTATTTCCTCACATTCTTGTTTCATTCCCATGTAATAAGAACCTTGCCCATAGTTGCACCCATTTCCTCATCAAGAGAACAACACCAATGGCATTTAACAGCAAATACATAACATCACATATACATATGCGTACAACATTTTACATGGAATTCCAAAACATCACAATTCATCGAAGAATAGAAAAAACACACCAATCAGTATCGCATCACCTGCGGTTGTTCATCGCCGTCAGTCGGTTCATAGCAGAACCCAGAAAGTAGGTCAGAATTGAAACGTTGCCTAGCGGGCCTGTAATGCCGCAAGGCAATTTTTGGACAAAAACCTAGAAATTACGAAAAAATAATGCGACAAGGGAAATTTTCATGCAATTAGGTCATGGCATAACATGCATATCATACGGAAATTAACGACAAGTAGGAGCAACACCCCTTACTTGGTTTCCTTGCTCACGATTTGCAAAATTCCTAGATTGCTCCACTCTAATTTGCCTTATCTTTTGCTTTCCTTTCCAAGAACCATTTTCAGCCTTCACCTTTATCTCTTTCCACATACCAAAACAGCAGCTCCAAACCTCAGTTTCAATCTCTCTATAAATTTCCTGCAACGCCATTCTAACCTCCTCTTTAATTCATTAATCAATAGAGTAATTAACCAAACACAAAAAGGGCATTAAGTTCATGTAAATGACCATCAAATGCAATTACCAGGTGATTACTCAGCACTTTCAACTACACTCTTTGACGACTAGGGTTCATGACCCTATGCATTCATGCAAAAAATAATTTTAGCAAAAAGGAACTTTATTTCACATAAACCAAGGTTCAAACACCACACAATTACCAAGGCAATCCACAATCATTCAACCAATTCATGTTTTGTGATAATTCATATAAATCTAGGATTATATTATCACTCATCATGATCAAATATATTATTAAAATTAATAAAAAAATCAAAATAACACACAATTGGCATACACAGGACTCAAACCCAAGTCCCCTCATATAACCAAGTACTCTCAACCATGTTAGCTAGTACTACTCCACATCATAAAACCCCGCATTAAATACCTTAAATTTTCATTATCTATATTTATATTAAATAATTATTTATATAATTATTTAATTTCCTCGAATCTTACAAGCACCCCACAATGTCCATCCAAAGACGATTCCTTTTAATTAAGTATGCAAAATTAATGTAATTTTTAGAATATTTATTTTTCCTCAAAAATCAAACAATCAAACAAATACAAAATATTAAAGAAAATATTATTGAAACTTTTAGTTGGGTTCGACAAGGATTGACCTTGCTCCTATGTATCTCCATTTGCAATGGAGAATCAGGGTTACGTAGTTCTTTAGAAAAAAGTATTTGGAAAATGATCTTTGAAAACATTTTAAATATTTGGGATGTGAACCCAACAAGGACTTGGCATCGCTCCTATGTATTTTCATTCAGAATGAAAAATCAGGGATCATGTAGTTCTAAATGAAAAACACTTATTTGAAAAAATGTGATTTTTAGAAGGTGGCCTGACAAAGATTGACCTTCTCGTATGTATCTCCAATTAGAATAGAGAATAAGGGATAACGTAGTTCTGAATGAAAAGAACTATTCAGAAAAGATGGAAGGATTTGTAAGCATGTTGTGTTTGTAAACTTCAAAATTTTTAGAGAAATTTTGTATGTTGTGAAAAAGCAGTTATCAAGCAAGTCTGAGACCCAACATGATAATTAAAGACTATGATAAAAAGAGATTACCAAGCGAACCCGAGACCCAACATGATAATTAAAGTTATGAAAAATAATGATTGTCAAGTGAGTCCAGGAATCGACATGATAATTAAAGTTATGAAAAATAATGATTGTCAAGTAAGTCCAAGAATCGACATGATAATTGAAGTTATGAAAAACAATGATTGTCAAGTGAGCCTAAGACTCGACATGATAATTAAAGTTATAAAAAATAATGATTATTAAGCGAGTTCAGGACTCGACATGATAATTCAAGTTATGAAAAATAATGATTATCAAGAAAGTCAGAAACTAGACATGATAATTAAAGTAATGAAAATAATGATTATCAAGTAAGTCTAAGACTAAAAATGATAATTAAAGTTATGAAAATCTTGATTATCAAGCAAGTCTGAGACTCGACATGATAATTATTATTATGAAAATAATGATAATCAAGCAAGTTTGAAACTCGACATGATAATTAATGTCATAAAAATAATGATTATCAAGCAAGTTTGAGACCCAACATGATAATTAATGTTATGAAAATAATGATTATCATACAAGTTCAAGACTCGACATGATAATTAAAAATTACGAAAATAATGATTATCAAGCAAGTTTGAGATTCAACCTGATAATTAATGTTATGAAAATTATGATTATCAAGCGAGGCAGAGACTCAACATGATAATCACTGGAATGATTTTGAAAAGTTTAAATTATCAAGCAAGTCTGAAACTCAACATGATAACCATTGAAATTATTTTGAAAGATTTATCATAACAATTATTATGAAAATTGCATTCATCTATTTAAGTGAAACCATTCAAATGTTGTAAAATTGGATTTATATCAGGAGTGCATGTCATGTTCCCAAATGCATTAATTACAATGTAGAAAAAAAAACCTCACACAGGTCATCCAATTAATTATGAAAAACTAGATCGTTATTTTATTCAATTCATAAACACACAATCCATGCTTTAATAATATCTGAAAATGAACCCTTATGCGAGTACATCAATAAAGAGCAACACACCTATTTTCGAGGTCAAGCTCAACAAGCGTTAAATGCCACTATAAAAAAGAGGTATAAGCATCCAAGCAAATACTAAAACTAAACATAAAACACCAATATATGTATATACACAACAATAAAGCAGACAAAACGAGTGGTGATTGTGCATAGAGGTGGGGGATGGAAGCACCACAAGGAGTGCAATTAAAGCTTTTGTTTCTTATTTCGAGTTTGTCATAAGAAGAAATACAGAAATGAGGCAAAAACTAATATCAAAGAAAAATGTATAACAAATATGATGACCTTTAATATGACAGTAAGAACATTTTTTTGGTTTATCTGGATTTGGTTGATCCATTTCGTTATGGATCCTTGTAATGGATGGTTGTTTGGAAGCCTTACGTTTGGTTTGAAGGTCTAGTATAAGATTAAGACCTATATAGCTTGACCAATAGTGCACATGTGTTCTTCACGTACTACAAATGAAGTTGTTGGATGGCTTTTGGAAGGGAAAATTGGGTTCAACTAGAAATATTTGAAAATGTCACACCCTCACACGTTTTCTAATAAAGAAAACATGCACTCCACAATTTTTTCCTTTTGAATTTGTGCATCATTACATGATTTCAACTTTAAAAACGTATGGCACCTACACAATTTTTTATTTTGACTGTTTGACGACCGATTCAAAGGAAAACGTGAGAGGGGTGCACGATTTCTCTTTTAGAAAGCTGTGGGAGCTGCACAATTTTCCTATAAGACAAATTTGCCTACATGTGAACAAAAATCCCAACACACGCTTATAGAGAGAAAGAGGCATGAAGAAAGTAGAAGAAAGAAGAAGAAGGGTAGAGCGAAGAGAAGAAATGATCTCTCATCACGTCAACGAAGGTTTTATTTCCTCATTTTTGTCAGATTCATACTCTTTTGCATCTCCATGCATCTTGATTTATCACTTGTAGTCGATGGATTTATTTACGCAAATTGTTCGTGTTCCTATTGAATACATGTTGAACTTTCATCGTGTTACTTCAATTAGAGTCTACATTCGAGAATCATAAATCGCTAAAAAGATAGAATGCATAATAGAGACACTAAAGTAAATCTATTAGATCACTAGGAAATGTATTCCAAATTCAATATAAGTTTTTCGAGGAACAAAATAACCAAATGAGAAAATGCAAGTGTTGTTGATAGTTTGTTATGGGTCACAAGCCCACTAAACAGAAAATCCATAAACCAAGCTGGATGAAAGATTTTTATTGTTAGAAAATCTTTGGGTTATTTTTATAGCCCAACTTTGGGGCCCAATTGTACTGCAATCCTGCCCAATATTTATATCATTGTGTACAGTGATATTAGGGCAATGAATGAAGAAAGTGTTTTATGTTTCTGTCTTTCCTTATGCGTAGCTCTACTTTAGTGTAATCGTAGTTGTGCTCTAACAAATTGGTGCTTTCATTTGCCCACCTTCATGCCTCCTAAACCCTCTACCAATGATTCCGCTTAGTCACTCAAAGCCATCCATGACATCCTCGTTGTCATGTAGGACCACATGGAAGCTCAAGAAACACGCCACCATCTCCTCCAATAAACAATGGAATCCCGTTATGACACCTTCCAGGAAGCCATTGACTCATTGCAAACTCAGGTTTCCGCCTTATCCCTTCCACCCACTACTAGTCCCTTCCCTCCCTCTATAGTCCAACTTGCTCCTTCTAGTTCTCCACCATCCACTAGTTCCTCACCTGTCACTTCACCATTTCCCATTCCTCCCAACCCCCTTTATGGTATGCCCTATCCTCTCACCGTCACAAACCTTCTTCCTCCCACACACAGTAGTGCTTCTGTCACCCTTCCACCCCAACCAAACACCTCTTTTCCTTTTTCTTCCCCTCAGCCATACCCCTCCTCTCATATTCCGTTCCAACCACCATTAAACCACCATAATACTATACCCTTCACCCACCTCCACCATAATACCCCGCCTCCCACACCAACCTCCCCTCTACGACCTCCCAAATTACAACTGAACCTTTTTTACGGCTTTGAATCTTTAGATTGGCTCTTTGAGGCCGAGCAATATTTTTCATTATACCAAGTTCCTCCTGAACATCGTATTTACATGTGTTCATTCTACATGAAAGGTGACGCCTGGAGTTGCTATAAATGGATGTACCACAACTCCCAATTTTCCACCTAGGAGTCCTTTACTATAGCTCTGGAAACATGCTTTGGGCCATCTTCCTATGAAAACCACCAAGCTAAACTATTCAAACTTCATCAATATGGTACTGCTTCTGACTATCAAGCCATCGTCCCTACCACTATCCCCACTTTCAAAAGGCCGCAATAACTTCCATTATACACGACATGGTCCAAGACGGAATTATCACCTCTAGCACCAGCCTTTTTTCCTCCCCGGTCTTCCTCGTCATGGCATTTTTGTGTGGATTATAGATCTCTCAATGTTGTCACGATTAAAGACCGATTTCCCATTCCCACCATTGATGAGCTACTAGATGAGTTGGGCACAACAACTATTTTCTCTAAGTTGGATCTACGCTCTAGATACCACCAAATTCGGGTGGTTCCTTAAGACAAACACAAAATAAGTTTTTGAACTCCTGATGTCCACTATGTATTTCTCGTCATGCCTTTTGGGCTCACTAATGCCCCTTCTACATTCCAATCTGCCATGAATGATCTCCTCCGGCCTTATTTACGCAAATTCGTTTTAGTTTTTTTGACGACATATTGATTTATAGTCCTAATTTTAATTCTCATATGATTCACTTGGATTTGATTTTAAACCTATTGTCTTCTAACCATTTTTATGCCAAATTCTCAAAGTGTCATTTTGGGGTACCTACAGTTAACTATTTGGGCCATATTATCTCAATAGTAGGAATTGCCCCTGACAATGATAAAATCACAGCTATTTTCCAATGGTCGGAGCCACATACTCTCACGGCTCTCTGAGGTTTTCTTGGCACCACCAGATTTTGTAGATGATTTGTGCAAAATTACGCCACACTCGCCGCTCCTCTCACCAATCTCTTACGTTCCAATCAATTTTCTTGGCCAACAGAGGCCGCTACAACATTTACAACATTACAAAGGCACATGGCTCATCTTCCTACTCTAGCTTTGCCTAATTTTGACAAACCATTTGTCTAGCAGACTGATGCTTCTGGTATTACAATTGGCGTTGTTTTGAGCCAAAAGGAGTTTCCACTTGCATTCTTCAGTAAGAAGATGTGTCCCTGCCTCCAAAACTCCTCAGTTTATGTTCGAGAAATGTATGATATCATCGAGTCTGTAAAAAAATGGAGACAATATTTATTAGGCCACCTTTATCAGATCTATACAGATTAATATAGTTTGAAATCTCTCCTCACCCAAACTATTCAGACACCAGAACAATAGAAATGGACAACCAAACTCTAAGGATTTCAGTTCGAGATTTTTTACTGACCTAGACGAACCAACGTTGTTGTGGATGCCCTTTCCCGCAAGTCCCAAAACTCCATTTTTGCTTTCATCTCTTCACCAATCCCACAGTTGTTCCACACTCTCCACCAATTTTACACCACCATTGAAGGAAAAGAATTACTTTCCAAGACCACCCAAAAGAGCCCCAGAAAAATTTAAAGTCTCTAATGGAGTGTTATATTTTGAATTTGTGCAAAATTACGCCACACTCGCCGCTCCTCTCACCAATCTCTTACGTTCCAATCAATTTTCTTGGCCAACAGAGGCCGCTACAACATTTACAACATTACAAAGGCGCATGGCTCATCTTCCTACTCTAGCTTTGCCTAATTTTGACAAACCATTTGTCTAGCAGACTGATGCTTCTGGTATTACAATTGGCGTTGTTTTGAGCCAAAAGGAGTTTCCACTTGCATTCTTCAGTAAGAAGATGTGTCCCTGCCTCCAAAACTCCTCAGTTTATGTTCGAGAAATGTATGATATCATCGAGTCTGTAAAAAAATGGAGACAATATTTATTAGGCCACCTTTATCAGATCTATACAGATTAATATAGTTTGAAATCTCTCCTCACCCAAACTATTCAGACACCAGAACAATAGAAATGGACAACCAAACTCTAAGGATTTCAGTTCGAGATTTTTTACTGACCTAGACGAACCAACGTTGTTGTGGATGCCCTTTCCCGCAAGTCCCAAAACTCCATTTTTGCTTTCATCTCTTCACCAATCCCACAGTTGTTCCACACTCTCCACCAATTTTACACCACCATTGAAGGAAAAGAATTACTTTCCAAGACCACCCAAAAGAGCCCCAGAAAAATTTAAAGTCTCTAATGGAGTGTTATATTTTGAAGGACACTTATTCATACCTACTCATGCCAACCTTTGATGCCTTTCGTTAGACGAATTCCACTCAACTCCCACTAGCGGTCACTTTGGCACCAAACCCACAATCGCTCGCCTCACGACTTCCTTTTTCTGGCCAGGCTTGTACCGTGACACACTAAAATCTATGTGCAATCTTGTACTATTTGTGAGCAAAGCAAATATCTGCCAACAAAGAAACAAGGTCTATTACAAGCCCTTCCAGTCCCGGAACAAGTATGGGAAGAGATAACTATGGATTTTATCACACACTTTCCCCCTTCCTTCGGACATACCACGATTTGGGTTATCTGTGACCATCTTACAAAATATGGTCATTTTATAGCTCTTACATCGCATTACACTGCTTAAACTTTAGCACAATGATTCGCGGTTGACATTAGTCGCCTTCATGGACCTCCAAAATCCATTATCTTGGATAGGGATCCCATCTTTTTGAGTGCCTTTTGGAAAGAATTCTTTAAAATACAAGGGACAAAGCTCAAGTATTGTCTTTGGATGATTAGGATGAGGGTTTTGGCATTGAATGGTGGTTTATGGGTAAATCCCAAATTTGATGGTTCAAATTGGATATAAAACATGTTCATGTGGTTGCTTGTTGATATCGAATGGTTTTGGTATGGTTTGGTATGATTAAACTGAGTTTTTGGTATGATTTTGGTTGTTTTCGTGCATGAATAAGGAAGAAACTCTGCTATTTTCGCCCAAGTGAGTCCCACTCGCCTAAGTGAAAGTTGCAAAAACTCGTTCCTAGTTTTGGTTCGAGCGTCTCGCTCAAGCGACCACTTTTAGTGTTGAGCGACATGCTCTCTCGCTTAAGCGAGCATGGTTCGCCCATGCAAGGTCGCGATGAAAATCGTCACGCGTTCTATTAGAATCCTCGTCCATGTGAGGGTTTGTATGTTTGAGCTAATGAGGGTCTCGCTCAAGCGAGAAGGTCTCGCATAAGCGAGAGGTCATGGTGAGACACTGTTTCATACTCGTTCAGGCGAGGAAGTCCAGCTAGAGCGAGACAGATGCACTTGCTTGGGCGAAGATCCCTGGCTTAAGGGAGAACGGTGAGAATTCAGGCTTGTGTGTACTGTTTGAGCTGGTTTGCTTGTTGTTTCCTAAATTATAGGAATTATATGCATGTGTTTGTGGTGTTTGGGCTTAAAGGACTAAGTCCATAGGATCTGGGATGTGCTTGGCTTGAGTCACGAGCAAGGAGTTCATGATGGGTGGATCGCACGCGGAACATGAACGGTTTAGTTCATCCGAGGTACTCTTATTGGGATGAGTGAGCGAGGGAGTTCATCTCATGCTCAACTTGAGAATGCTTTGAGCGAGGGAGTTCATAGTAGGAAAGGCAAGTATGCGGGTTCGAGTCCAAGCGAGGGATAGGCTCGTAGGTTGGACTACGAGCGAGGAGGGTCGTGGAAGCACATGAAATCCCAAGATTTAGAGTGCATGCATGGACTCATAATGGTTATGAGTGGGGAAAGAGGGAAATTTTATTCTAAATGAATGAATTATTATGAATTGTCGGGTGGGATTACTTCATATTTATTTATATCTCTATGCATAGCTCACCCTATTTGTTTGTGTGTGGTGATGATCAAGTAACTTGTTATTCGGGAGCAGATGATGTTACAGGTGAGCCAAGAGCTGCATAGTGATGGAGAGTGGGGACCAGTTACATGGGACTTTTATAAAGACTGTTATTTAATTTTCATGTAATTTAATTACTGCTTTGGATTTCTGATGAGTCATTATTTTCTTCCATTCCACTATCCTTTGTGTACCCATTAGATAGTTGTTCAGTGCTTAATTGTTCATCTTTAGAGTGTTTTTCATCTGTTGGGCTTTATTGGGCCACTGTTCCGAATTTGGACTAATTTCACATTATTTGGCCTAATTTTTGTTTTTAATTATTTTTAGGTATTTGGGTGAAACAATTTTGGAGCTTGGACATCAATATTTAGTTGAAGAGAGTCGCCACATCGTTGCTAAATCATTTCCACGTCATGAGAATGAATGACCCAACATTTGAGGCCTAGAGTGGCATTTTTGTAATTCTACAGCTCATAATGGCAGTTTTGTAAATAATTAGTGGTAGTGTGATGGGACCACGAGAATTAGGTTTCTCCTTCATGCAAGGGTCGCACACATCATCTTCTATCTTTCTCCAAACTCCATTTTCGCTCCCCAAGCTCCTATGGAGGTGCTCCTTGCGGTTTTTCACGTTTTTGGCTCATTTTCATCGTTTTTATGCACATTTGACAGCACCCATTGAGAGTTTTACGTTTTGAATTCGTTTTCTTGCTTGGGCAGTTCGTTTTGTGGGTTTTATAGACTTGGAACAGCACCCATTAATGGGGTTTTCACATTTATATATGATAGCACCGTTTTGCATTCCATTGAA
>Ga0214545_1005325_pt1 | contig 23358 bp, 7 predicted proteins | sample CNSS4metaG_FD_160064 | JGI IMG/M metagenome (GOLD analysis project Ga0214545, IMG submission 160064) | Root nodule microbial communities from cowpea collected in UCLA plant growth center, Los Angeles, California, USA - CNSS4 | ecosystem: Host-associated > Plants > Roots > Nodule | place: USA...
ATAAATTTCTTATTGATATAAATTTTAATCATTATAAACTTTTCACTTAGTTAAAAATCTTAAAGTCTTCCAAATTCATTACAATAGCAACAGGATTATGATGGATCAAGTAAGAAAAAAAAAAAAGACTGAAACGTTAGTTTCTAGAATATTGTTAAACTTAAATGTATATAATGTAACATGTGTAAAGATTTAAAGTTTAATGTTGATATATTATTAGAACATTTTTTTTATAATATCATCTAAATATAAGAAAAGAACATTTTAAAGATATTACAAATATTAATGTTCTTTAATAATCATATATAACAATTTAAGTTTTTTTGACTTATTAACTTTAAACTTTTTAGTAGTATTTTAATCAATTATTGTCTCCATTAACATTTATCCCACTATTTTGAGATGGGTTGGTATAATGACAAATAAATTTATATTTGTTGATATTGTTTCAATATATTTTTATACTGACAAACATTGTTTAGATTGAAGTGACATGGTTTATATATAAATAATATTTATATTTTTATATTATATATATATATATATATATATATATATATATATTCTTATATCTATTTAATTTATATGCTATTTTATTTTAAAATTTACACAATATAATTCTTTTATTAGTAATTAGCATGTACTTAATTTTAAATTTTTTATAATATCATTTTTTATTTTTTATTTGAATGTTTTATAAAGAGTATTTAATAAATATTTAAACAAACACAGATATAAGTATGGACACAAGTCCACACATATATTTATTTCCCGACTAAGACAAAAATAATTTTACCTATCAAGTATAAAAGATATAAATAAGAACTTTTACTTCATAAACAAACATATATCTCATCAACATATTCACCCATTATGTCTTGAATAGATTGACTTGATAAACTAACTAAATTGATTTGTGTTTTTAATCACTTCAAATGGAAATCTGCATAATTATAATATTTAACTATTTTTCAAAATCAAGCAATTCAATCAACCTGATATTTTTTTAACTCTTAGATTAATATACTTTACACTTTAAAAACTTTATTTTTTCCTATTTGTATCCTTTCCTTCTTTTTCAGTCATTTTGATTTTATTATAGTCTTATCTAGTATCAACAGGGGTTGTAATTATAAGTATTTCTATATTTTAGGTGAATAAATTAATGACACACAAAAAAAATATATATATATATATATATATATATATATATATATATATATATATGAAAGGATAATTATAAAAAGATAAATGTCCAATCAAACAAACAACAAATGATTAAATAATAATATTTTACCATATCCTAATATAAAATTAAGGGTTAAATATGTTTCAATTTTTAGTGAAAATTGAAATTAGTCCATTTCCAAAATTTTAGTCTAATTTAGTTCCTGAACTTTATAACTGCGTGAATTTAATCCTTATAACCAAATTACGTTAAGTTTATTTAACGTTTCAAATGCGTTTCATGATTGTTTCTCAGCTTACATTGAAGCAAAAATATGTCAAAGGATGTAAATAACTCAAATTCTATGATGAAATGCATTTGAAACGTTAAATAAACTTAAGAAAATTTGATGAAAAAGATTAAATCCATACGGTTCTAAAGTTGAGAAACTTAATTGGACTATTTTAAAGAGGAACTAATTTTAATTTTCACAAATTGAGGGACAAAAACACATTTAACCCTAAAATTAAATATTTATAACTATGGTTTTAATCGTATTGGTTTCTTTCAAATGGACTGTTTTTTCTTTAATTCAAAATAAAAGAAGTTAAAATATAAGCTCAGATTCGATTTTACACTTCATTCAGACCAATAGGAAAAAGAGAAATGACAAATGAGTGAGGTAGAAGATAAGAAAATGAGTGTATGTAAATGTTCTCCCTTTCTAGGCTCAAAATCAACCAATGATGGAGTATCATTCAATCATCATCTATCTTGGTATGCTTTGCCATGAACATAATTTTCTACCAACCATGAGACAGTGTTTGTAGGAACCCAACATTCAACTACATGATGGGACAACAACGACTAATGGTGTACGAGGGTGTCATTTCAAGTAACTGTTTGTTTCTGTATACTCTATTACTTCACTGACTCTATGCCATAACTATAATAAGATTAAAATTGAAGAAAAGTTCCTCTATGTTCTTGTAAGAAATTGAAATTGACGGCAAAGAAAACAGTGTTTTTCAAGATGTTCGAAGAGAAGCTCCATAGATGATCATGGAAGTGTATATAAAAAGAGGCAGAGACACAATACCAGTCAATACGTGTCCCAATGACAATTTAAAATATATTATCAACAAGAATTAGGTTAGTATAGGTGATTTTAGTTTTAATAGAAGCAGCACATTAATGCACACTTACATAGTTATTTATGGTAATGACAAACAGGGAGATATGTTTCCGACAGAACAATCTTGTAAGTTGAGTTTATGATTAATCTATTATTTATAAGACAAGATTCACATTTAACTTTCCTTTCTACTTTTTAGAGAATATTTGTGAATATACATATATACTTGTGGAGATTTTTTGATGGTATTTTGGAAGGGACAATATGTATATACAGTAGAGGGACAAACAAAAAGGAAACGTCCTAGGTCATTTTCGTATAATCCCTCCTCACATTCAGAACTACGTTATTAATGAGTACACATTATAAGCACACACCTGTCCATTACTGAACAAACCAACGTTTGTGTGGATGCTGAGAGAGACAAACAGATAAAAATGAACTTTTCTCTACCTTGTTTGTAATGTGACACAATTTCTTATGGACCACACTGCCGTACGAATGGTCTTAGAGAAGGATTCGGTTTTATTAATTATAAAGCAGGTATTCGATTAAAATAAATAACCGAATTGAAGTACGTTTCAGGTTCTACGTTGGTTTGTATATGAATCACATGCAACGTATATGTGAAGCTCGCATGGCCATGGGGAGCAAAAACATCAAGCATAATCAGAAATAGGGCCAAAATCAGCATAAAGTGCCTACCTGAGAATTATTTAATTAGGAAACTGGAATAACAGTGTTTTGAATGATAGGAGAGAGAAAGAGAGAATGAAAAGGATACAATGGAGAGAGAGAAGGTATCCTTTCTAGACTAATTATTATTCTTTGCCGTCTGTAGCTGCTATATTACTCTACTCAAACAATTTCTCCATCCACCATGGGAATTTAGGGTTTGTTTGTGTCATGCTTCTAGGGTTTGTGTTATGTATAGGTGTATACTCCATAGTATTTCCATGGCTATAACATAGTTTTTTTATTAAAAGCTTAAAAATTTGCAATTATTATAGTACGAGTCTATCTCATATATATATGCATAGTGATGAGGTTTGTTAATCTACCTACCGACCCACAAGTAATGAGTGTTTGTCCTATCTACAGAGAGAAGTGATTTGTGGCATATAAATTGAAAACATAGCAAAAAACAAGAAAGAGATGAATGATTGACAATAGAAATTACCATCCATGGATCTCAAGTGGCCAATTGCTTGAGGGACTTGGGAGGGTGATGAGGGCCCTTAAGTTGGTTCTTCTTCTTCTTTTTCTTAGTGTAAGGGATGCCTCTTGCCTTTGCTTGACACTCCTTCACCTCACGAAGGTACACGCGAATAGCTCCGCTGCCAAAGGGATTGGTCTCCGGCGACCCTCCATGCTCCTCGTAGGCCGCCCGGAGCCGTCCGATGAGCGCGTCCAGACTCCCCCACGCCTGTCTCAGAGGACAGGTGCATGGCGCCGGCGGATCGGGCTGCCCAAAGAAGATGCAACCGTGGAGGTGGACCTTAGTTTTTCCGAATTGGTCGAGGTAGCGGAGGAACTCCAGCACGTGGTTGAAGTTGCACTGGGAAAGCGAAACTGGCGGTGTCTGGTTCTTCAGGTACTGTCCAAAGGTGTTCCAGTCTCGGCGCTTCTGCGACTCGTAGCGGCTGAGAGGGGCGGGCACCGGCTGCTGATGGCGCTGATCAGAGGCGGTGACGACAGCGGCAGCCCTTGACGATGAGGGTGCTTCGTTGTGCATTTGGGTGGACATGGTGACTGAAAATTGGAATAGGGTATGAGTGGAAGGAGAAATATGAGACAGGAGGTGGAAGAAGAGGTGAAAGAAAAGAATGTGTTAGTGCAGTGGAGAAAGATGAAAATCACATCTTGGGGTCTTTTGAGAGGACATGTTATGGGCCCTATTTGAAGGTGCTTTTGTTCCCCTTTTCCTACCCCTTCTCTCTCTCATATTTGTATTTCCACTTTTTACCTATTTGCACTAACTTTTATATATGTTTCTTCATTTTTTAACGTACAAAAAACAAATATATCCTAAACCAATCATAATATCATTTTATTTCTAGCAAGCAATTTTCTAAACTTATTACTGGGTCGTATATTAATTTTTGTCGTCAACCAATAAATTTTCTCATACGATACAGATTTTGGATGTCCCAAACGTATATGAGTGGGTTATATGATGATTGATAATAATTTTGTAGCATGCATAATGAGGTGGTATATGCTATAAATAATTAAAAAGCCTATATAATTATTTTATTATTTTTGTGTAATTGAAAGAAGGCAATTAGAATTAGTGTGTTAGCGCGTAGTCGGTGGTTTGGTGCTTGTAGTCCAAGTATGTCTGATTTGATTTAGTCCACTAGTAATCAACTTGGCTATCCATAATCATCAGTGCTTTGTGAGCTAATTAGATTACATGGATTATTTTTTACCAGATTCTGCTCTCTTCTTTTTATTTGTGCTCATACGCAAATTATTATGACTCAAAAGCATTGTATGAGATATTAATTAGCAAACTAGAGGTGATAAGCTGAGTAGCCTGTTTTCGTTTGACCAAGAATATCACCTAGTCAATTTGTGAGTATGGTCATCTAATTGATGTTATTAAATGGATACAATTTTTTAGTCTTTTTGTTGGGTGAATGGACCATTTAGTCCAATTTTAAAAAGAAAAACATTTTTTTTAAAATTATATAAAAAACTAAATATAACAATATCTTTTAAAATTTAAGTCATAATAATAAAAATAATTTTAATTTTAAATATATAAGTTATAACACATAGATATAATTTAATAACATATTTTATATTTTTTTTCAAGTAAAATTATCATTTTCGAAAACAATTATCTCTGAAATTGTATGAACGAATTGAATTTATGATTTGAATTAAATAGACTAGATTATAAATTTGTCGATAATTAATGATAGAAACATCCATTCCTAATGGGAAGGAATGTCTTAATATTTATTGACGAAATATTTTATCAATAATAATAATATTTTAGTAATGGATAAAAATTATCAATAATATTCCGTTGGTAATTGTCATATTTCTCCTAATAGTAAACTTTTAATAGAAAAATCACATAATTAATTATATTAAAATAATTGGGTTTAATGTAGGGTTTAGGGTACTTAAACATTTTGACTTGACTTTTATGTACATATGATTCTAACACTTTTTAATTGACAATGATAACTAATTAATCTTACCCATCTTAGAAATTGAAAAATTAATTAAAATGAAAATTTTGACAATAGCATTCCTAATACTATTTTGAGTCACATTTTATAAGTAATGTGTTGAGTGTTTCGAGTGATACTCATAAGTAATATATTATAAGTAATATATTTAGTGTGTAATAATGTTGGACATAATTAATGGCTAAAGTTGTTAAATGAGCACTATGCTATTTTCTATTTCAATTAGTTATGTTAGGAGTTAGACATTTTTATTATTTTTTTAACTTCATTTGTATATTAAGATGTTTATGTAACTAATTAGATAATGAGAAGTTTCTAATACTGTTTGTTTTAACTTTTTAAGTGAACATTCATTGAGTTGTTGATTAGGTTCGTGGAAATTGTCTACAAAAGATACAAATTACAAGATACAATCTTTATAATTGATTCTTCATTTCTTAAATCTTGAGCCATAAGATTTTAGTTGTTCTATTTGGGTCCACATCCCTAAGAATTAAGGAAGTAAACTTATTACATGTGCATAACAATGTACTTTTGTTGACTACTCTTATTTTTAAAATGAATATATGTACTATAACCTTATAAGTCAAAAGTTACTTATAACTTTATGTATCTTTCATGTGAATGTATACCTATTGTTTAAAGGAAATTTTTGAACCTTCTCTTTAAGGAAGAGTCTTAATGAGAAGAATATGTTAAAGAAAAAGGAGATAAATCAACTCCCAAAATTAGAAGAATTTAAAGAATTTCTTTATCATAACTTAAAAAAGGTTGTGATGATAGTGCTCATGATAAAAAAATCGAATAAGTTCTGAAATATACTTCGTACCAATAATTCATAAAACATCAATTTGTTATAGATTTCGGAATTGATTATATTTTTTTGGCAAAAAAAAATATTATCGAATCAATTTAAAGTGACAAATTTCATCTAAATCATTATGAAAGGTATTTAGATTGGAAATAGTTCAAGTGTGAATCAAAAAGTTTCATATTGAATATTATAAATAAATTTAAACACTATAACCATATGGAACCATAATCTCTCAATAACTATAATCATAATTCATATACGTACGAAAGAATATATAACCCAAAAATTTAGCATATGTATGATGGGTTAGTTTAATTGTCATGTTTCAAACAAGAAGAAAAAGTGACAATTTTTTTTTTCAAATGTAAATTATTTTAATATGACATTGGATCTAAATTGTTTACCTATAGACCTACTCTTGTACTATGTCAAGATAGAACATGTAAGAACTATATTTTGTATACTTCATTCTCTTTGTATATATGCAAATATTTAATTAATGCAATTACTTTGTATAAAATATTAAATATTCTATATCGAGAGAAAATAAATAGTTATATTTGTCAACTAATCGAACTAGCTTCAATGTCCTTTAAAGTCACAAAACATATATCTTAATATAACTACTGTGACAAAATATATGACTTGAGGCCACGAAAAAGAGAATTTGACAACATACCAGAAAGGTCTAAGAACTGATTTAAGAATTGTTTGTTTCTGTGAATGTACTATTCATGATGTACTGTTTATACATAGTTCTTTTACAAAAATAACCCACAATTTTGTATGAAATATTGGGTGCTTCTCATGTGTAAAGATGTATTCACATGTAACAAATAACTCTTCTGGTATTCCCACCGAGATTAGATACTGCAATTTTATTTATACAATTAATAGTTATAATAATTAATAATAATAAACAAATATGAAACTTTTAAAAAGATATTAATGCAAAAATAATATAACAACTAGTATTTTAAATTAAAATACTAATAAATTTAACAATGATAAAAAAATTAATAACTAATAATATTAATAATTTTTTAATTCAACAAACAATTAAAATATTTTTTCAATCAATCACATTGTATCTAAATAAATTTTATACCTTTTAATTTTATTTTTCTATAAATAACAATTTCAATTTTATTTTAATATAATTTTTACTACTTAAATTTAAATTTATATCAAATTTTTACACAAGAATAAATTACTAATTAACTATTTTTATCAATTGAAACATTTTTTTTATCACACTCATCACATCTTTTACAAATTTTTTCTTCAAATATCTTCATTTATCTATTCAAATCCCTTAATGCAAAAACACCACAATCTTCTCTCCATCCCTTCAAATCCATGCATACTATTCCTCACATTCACTCCCCAATCCAAATACTACCTTAGTTCTTTATCAGAAAAAAAAAAACAAAATGTATTTTATACTATATACTTAATGTAATTATTTTGATCAAAGGTCAACTGTATAAGAAATAGATCAAGCTTATTGATGTGTATTAACACTATAATTTAGAAAAATATTCAAATAAAACAAAATATATATAGAATTTTATAACCTTCTTGATACTTTAAATGTTCTCAATGACTAAATTGACCCAATGAATATTAAATTATTTTTCAATTTTCAGTTAGTTAGAAATTAATTGTTTTTATTATGTATTCCTTTAGTCTCTTACATTATATTATATTACATATGTTATATTATATTATGCTGGTTTAAGTCTATATTGAGAAATATATAATTTTTAAAGCTTACATTGATTAAAAATTATGTTGTAATTTTATAAGTGAACCGTTCTATATTTTCTTGATCAAGATTTTGTTAAAATAAGAAGGTAATTTAATTTTTGGTGTGCTTTCGAATTTAAAAAAAAAAATATTAATTTGCTTGTGGTTGGTGCTTCTGATAGTGGGATACCTCCGTTAGCACTTCTTTCAATATTTTTAAATTTTTTAAAAAAATATCCATATCAAATGAAGAAATTGAAAAGCTACTTCAATATTATTATATATGTATTCGGGTTTTCTTTTTTTAATTTATTTACAGGCGGGAAAGTGAGAATAGGAAAATAGTCTCAAGTACCAGTTTGTTCTCAATTTTTTTTTCATTCAAATTAGTTAGATATTTTTTTAATATAATTTTATTTTTTGTCGTTTTTGTTTAATAGGATCTTATTTGTTAACATAGTAAATAATTAACCAACAGTTGTTAATTCGTGAATTTTTTGTTTTTTTAATATTCTTTTTAAATTTTTTAAGTTAAAAAAATATTTAAATGTCAAGCCACATCTAAAGTTCAGTTGTGATTTGTTAAGATTAATGTTTTATATTTAATTTGATTTATGTACGTGTTATTTAATTATATTTTTTAAAATAGAACAATTTTATCTTTTGTCAAACCGAGAATAAATTTAATTTTTATATAAATGTTATATTTTTATTAAATAATTTTAATTAAAAGTTAAAGTTGGTTTAAATTTAAAATGAAAATTTTAAAAGTGAAAAATTGGTATAAAATTTTAAGAAGTCAAAATCATATAAAGTAACGGTGCTATTCTCTTTTTTTTTATTTAACCTTGGTTTACTCTTTACTTTTTATTTAACTTCTTAAAATTTTAGAAATCACATGTAACTTTTAATTTTTTAAAATTTTAAATCAAGGGTGATAATACTAATTTTTAAAATTTTTGTTCAAGTAACTGTAACCAAAACAAAAGTTATTTAATAAAAATATAAGTATAATATTAATATAAAAATTAATTTTGGTATTAATTTAGAGAGATAAAAGGTACTTTATTTATAAAAAATTGGAACAGTTAATAAAAATAATAAATATAAAAATTAAATTAAATATAAAATAATTATTTGACATGTGTCGCTCACCCTAACACGTGGTATAATGTCCACGTAGCTTTGTATGTGGACATTTTCTTTTCAAAATTTACAAACTTAAAACTTTAAAAATATTTAAAAGTTCATGCACTAACACGTGGCAGATATAATTTACTATTTATTAATTAGTTAAACAAAAATAACAAAAGAAATCAAATTAAATTAAATTAACAAAAAAAAGACTAAATTATAGAAAAAATATTATAACAAAATTGAATAATTAAAGATACTAAATTGATAATAAGTTTGTATTTCCTAAACTAATAAGTCGGGTATTATCTATAATCTATATCTATCTATCTATATCTATATTTATCTATTCTATAACAATAAAGGGGATTCTTCTTTTTGTGTCCACATTTCATAATACCCGTTTTACCCTTAATTATTTTAAAAATTTATTATTTTATAAATAATTTACTTTTAATAATTTTTCTACAAATTTCTTTTGTTTAAAATTATTATTTAATTTTTTTTACATATCTTATTTTTTTATTTTTGTTTAAATTATTTTTATTATTGATCTTAAATTTCTTGAAAATTATATATCTATTATTGATCTTAAATTTTTTGAAAATTAAAAAATGCGACAGCGCTTGTGTATTCGCTAGTAATATATAAAGAGATTTCCCTTTTTGTGTCCACATTTCAAAATATCAATTTTATCCTTTAAATATAATAATTTATTAATTTTTTAAAAATTGACCGCTACTTTTATCCACTTTTATAAAATTGGCTATCTTTGCTTATTTTCTTCTTATTTATTTATCAATAATTATTCTTTTATTTATTCTGATATATTTCATTTTATTTACAATAAATATAATTTTAGTTTATATATTAACTTAATAACATTATAATATTATAATATAAAAAAATTAAATAAACAGACGCTACGCTTATTATTAAAGACGATGTCTCATGTCTCAAGCTAGCTAAGAGAAATTTCATCGAATAGAAAATAGATTTTCCATTCGTACTCTGCTTGAAAACCAGTTCTTTAAGATCTCAGCTGTATCAAATCTAAAGTGCATATCAAATCATAGTTTGTCTTTTCAACTAAACAATGTCCAAAATACAGCAACGTTAACAACATATTTGTATCAAGCTTTCTTTTTAACAAAGCTCCTCTGAACAAGAAAATAGAACTTTAAATCCAAGTTCATCATGGAATCAAGCCCAAAAAAACAAGTGTGAATTGAATTTGAATCAGTGTTGCAAAGTGAACCTGAAAAATCAACTAGAGAAGAAAGTGAAACTCTCTAGCAAAAATTAAGCTTGGTAGGTAATTTGAGAAGCCTAGCTTAACTTTTTTTTTTCTTTAAAAGGAAAAAACTCTTAAAAAGGTCCCACAAGAAAGGTCTACACCTGCAGACAGTCGCATTGGTCGAAGGAGTCCTCAAAAACTTGACAATTGACTTGCAATTATATAAACTTTATTTAAAATATCAATTTTTACACAACTCTTTTGTTGTTACGTGCAAACCAATGATTTTGCATTTTTTTTTTCAAATTATGATTTTATAATGCCCTTGTAAATGTAAATAAATTGTACATAACAGTATAATGGACATTGACCACTTAAGGATAAATCTTAAGTCTTCCTAAGGTAAGATATGATCGATTGTTCTTGAAAACAATCAAACATCTTATTCTTTTAATAGTTGATACTCTCTCTTCTTTTTAAGACAAAAAAAAAAGGAGACGTGCATGTTATTTTATTTATATAAAATAATTGTAATGTAATTTATTTTTGTGTTGTTAATTTAATTTTCAACGTTTATATATATTACAATAAAATCTTTAAATAACAACAAATTTGTAAACATCAAAATAATTAATGATTAAGTTAAATGTCATTTAAAAAATTAAAAAATATTGATAAATAAAATAATCTAGTTCATAATTAAAAAATTATAATTAATTTATGAATTAAATTTTAAATTAGTTTCTAAGATTACATATTTATATTTATTATTGATTCTAAATTAGTCGATAAACTAATTAATTATTTTTTATTTCATATATCAATATAAAAATCACGTTTATGTCTCGAAAAATTATTTGATATTTTATTAAAAATAGTAGCTCAATTTTCTTTTTTAATTACCGTTGATTATATAATTTAGGACTTTATTTTTTCAGGAGAAGTAAATTAAAGAAAAATTATATATGTGACATTAGTCTAATCATATAAATATTGATATCATTTTTATTTTAAAATATCAAAACATTAAATTTATTATTTATATTCGATATAATACTTTGACTGATACTTAAATTATTCTTTTTATTATAAGATTTTTTTTTTCTTTTATTACATCTAAAAGCTATATCAAACAAATTTTTGTCTAAAGAAATAAATGACATTTTTATAAATAAAAAAATATTTATTACATGAATCATTAGATTAATTATTTTAGTATTAAGAAATAAATTGATTTTGTGAGGTATAGTATCACATAGTACTGTACATCAATTATCCTAACAATCGATATAATTTATGACAAAATATTATATAAGTTTTCAGATGATAATTAATGTAGTATATATTATCGTATATGTGTTGATATTACATAAGTTATTTTAATGTGAGGGTTATCTTTCTTTTCTTATTCATCTCTTTCAATATGTCTCTTCTTCAGTTCTCCTCCATCGTCCTTGAGATACCACACATCATGTTTTTTTGTTTTCTTCCTTCCTCATTTGTGTCCCTTGTGATTAGAATTTTCCACCTTCAATTCATCTATCTAGGCTTTAAATTCTTTACTATTTAATTACTTTCATTTATAAAGTTCCATCTTCAATCTTAGTTAACTCCTAATTTTTTACACTGTTTTTTTATTTTTTTTTGTTTTAAATCTGAAAGGTCTCTAAACATCATAACTCCTAAATTTGTAGGTTTATGTCTCCTTCGTTTATTGTTTGTCACATATTTGTTAAATTTTTTGATTTAAAAGATTTATGGGTGTTTCTTTTTTTGAAATTTGTAGAATTTAATTGTTGCTATATTAGTTTTTTTTTTGTCAAATTAAATTATAGAAAATCTCGATTATACCAAAAAAAATTTAATTAAACCAAAAACAATATATTTTAAAAATTTAGGTCATATATATTCCCATACTCAAAATTAAAATACTTAAAATTATATTGATTGTATACGTTAATATAGAATGCACAAATAATTGAAGTTAAAGTCCATGTTATAATAGCGTTAAATGGAAATAAAAGTTAGAGATGTCAAAATGAATTTCAATCTGTGAGTCAATTTAGTTCATAAGGAGTTTGAGTCGGGTTGGGTTGAAAAAGATATATTAGTGGTGAGCATGATGAAGGCATTGGTTTGAGTTGGTTTGGGTTGAAAAAATATATTGGTGGTGAGCATGATGAAAACATTGGTTTGAGTTGGTTTGGGTTGAAAAAATATATCGGTGATGAGCATGATGAAGACATTGGTTTTTGATTTTATTTTGATTGTCATCTCATAGTTTGCTTAAAAAATTATTTAAATATTTGAATACTTAAAAATAAATAAATAAATAATTTTTTTATGTGAATTAGTGAGTCAACTCTCTTAACCCACCAACCCATGATGGATTGAATCAGATTGTAAAATTTATGGCTTACCATAAAGTGAACTGAGTTGAGTTCACTCATGTTCAACCCGGTTCATGATGAGCCAACCCGTGTCTTTGACATCTCTAATAGAAACTCATGAAAGATAAACTTATAAAATACTTTTTTAATTTGTTTGAAACATATACTGTACCAAAAAACACGAGCTTTAATGATGTTATTTGAAGTCAAATGCTTAATAAATGAGTAAATAGTTTATACACTACCATATTTTTATAACCCGACTCACTAATTCAGCATAAATAGTCATTTTTTTATGCTGTAAGAAAACAATATAATGATTATTACTGTTTGATGTCATTTTACACTAACTTTTTTTTTCAAGTTTTATCTAAAGAATACTATTGTGTGTCCGTATCTTCCCACAGTAACTACGTAATTTTTACACGAGTCGTTCAAGCACATGTATACGCAATGAACAAACATACTCGCGAACGATATTAAATAATAAATACGTTTTTAGATGTCTTGTTAAACAATGAAATGTAGTGGTTGCGTTATTAAAAATGGAAAGAAAAATATATTCTTTTACTGTACCAAGGTGGTATAACTTAATTTGGCTTTTGAATAATTGAGCAAAGGCAATTGATTATACCTTGAAATTAAAATATAAAATTGTATAAAAGAAGAAAAAAAATGTTTCCACTTAGTCAATATATATATTGAGGAGATCTTTGTGGGGGCGATTGTTGTGAGACTTTATGGCGATGCATGATTTCACACGTTTGGTTAGGGCCCACAACTCTATTATGTAAGCCAAAATTAATCACCACCTAGCTAGGACCACCTGTCACACTATGAAAAATCAAATGCTTTTCTCTCCATCGTTTCTATCTACCACTATCATTTATGCAATTCACCCTGTTCTACCCTACTTAATAATAAATATTAAAATAATTAAATACAATAAAGTTTCAAGAGAATTGTGTCTTTTTAAAAATGTGTTTTTTGAGATGAGAAATAAAAATAATTATTTCAATACAAAAAATATCATAAATAAATATTATTTTGTAAATTTTTAAAATAAAGATGTGAATATACCTAACCTGGGACAAGTGGTTGCGGGTATTAATAAAAAGTTCTGACGTCTCTCTCCGTCTCCAACACCACCATTTCCATCTTCAAAGTTGAAGAAGCATTTTTCGTGTATGGAGAAACATGAAGTGAGGTGAGGTCTCCCCTCTAGCACTAGCACAACAACTTCATTGCCATAATAGAGATTGTGAATTATTCAGAACCCTAAGGTCTTCATTGTGAATTAGGGTTTTTTGGACTGATCAAAAAGCATTACAAGCATCAATGTCTACGAGGTGGCATCGTTAAAAATTCTACCCACACAAATTGCAATGTCGGAGAAGCCGCTAGGAATTTCCTCAACGACGCACACTTTTCTCTCATCACTTGTCGCTTTCCTTCTTCCTTCACTTCCATAGCTTCTTGTCGAAGTCACATATATGTCAATGTTCTGCTGGCAAAGAGGATCCTCTTACATATTTGTTTTGTCTCACAAACACATTATTACACCAACAGTGCTCGCCAAGTTCAAGACAATGAGATGAAGGGTTGGTCGTGAAAAGGACATATAATGGGTGATGTTGGAACCTCTACCTAGGTTTTGATCTATCATAAACCATCTACAACGTGGCTAAACGTATCCACCGTTTTAATATTTCATCATATTTTAAATATTTTATAAAGTAACATTTAGCATTTAGGACATATAGTATCATTGATGTAGTAAAATTTCTATATATATAACTTAACAAAATTATTATAAATCGGCAAATTTACTGTAACGATAGTTTCAGATTAGAACATTTTATAACTGTTTTTCTTATAAAATTGTCTAATTTTACCACACATTTAAGAATGGAGAAGGGTAGATGGGGAAATCAAGATTTTGAATCTCTCTCATCCAATTTCTTATCAGTGTATAGTTGAGATGAGAAAAGATATATATAAAACAAGCGAGGCCCACCAAATTTCCCCCCTATATATTGGTTAAATTAAGCAAATTCTTGACTTTCGGATACCACCTTGACTTTCTCTACCTTCCTTATCTGTCCCCTTTCTTCCGCAAGAGTAAACAGAGTGTGAGGCAATTAACTTATAATAAATTAAAATAATTTAATTTTTTTAATAATAAATAAGGTTAATTATATTTTTTAGTCCTTCAATCTTAATAAAAAATTAAAATTTCTCACTGTTTCAAACTTTGATATAATTTGATTCTTAAAATTCGAGAATGAATATTTTCACTGGTCTAACTGCATTGATTATTTTTAGGATAATGATATTTTGATTTTTTTTAACTCATTTTTAACTCATCATTTTAATCACTCTTAGATTATTACATCACACTAAGAAAAAAAAATCAAAATAGATAATTGAAAGGTAATTGAAGTAATGAGTTTAAAATGGATAAAAAAAAATGGGTCAAAACATCATTATTTATTACATGTCAAATGACATTTTGTATTGGAGTTTAAGTTGTTTGTATCGTTTGACACATTACGTTCTAGTGTATGTGCCAATAGAAAACTTACATAAATATTTACATAAAAACATTTAATGTTATTGAAAAAAAAATTAATTTCATGTTGAAATTTATATAAATATTTAATCCTAATAAAAATATTGTTTATTTTTTGAAAACTATTATTGTTCAAATGGTTAAATATGTTTTTGATCCTTTAACTCTTAGTAAAAATTGGAATCAGTCCCTCTTGTAAACTTTGAATCAATTTAGTTTTTCAACTCTGTAAATGAGTGAATTTAGTATTTTAATTTATTTGGCGTTTTAAACACATTTCATTATAATATTTGACATATGTTCGATTCGATGTTAGTTGAGAAATACATTTGAAACGTCAAATAAAATTAGAAAAAGTGGATTAAAAAACTAAATTCTCACATTTTTAAAGATGAGAAACTAAATTTGTTCAAAGTTTTCAAAGAAAAACAAATTTCAAATTTCACTCAAATTGAAAGATCAAAAACATATTTAACCCTTCTTCAAATGATGAGCTCAAAGTATGAAACATGTCCCCGTCTTTATTCATTTTCACCTATCACCACTAACCCCACTGTATTTTCAATTCCCGCCACCCAACCTTCTTGTCACCATATTCAAATTACAATTACAACATTAAAAAACTTAGACCTTAAGGAGGCACCTATAACCATAGAAAAAGCGCACAAAATTCTGTAAATTGGCCCACGTGCGCCACATGTACATAGTAAAATCAATTATTAGCATTGACAAAATTTTCATACACTGCACCACTCTCTCTTTTAAGCAAAAAGAAAACATTGAAGAAAGAAAACCAGAGGCACTCAAAGAATATGTCGACCCCATTCTTCTTTTTTCTTTATTAGTATTGACAGCAAGAATATATTGTAGCAGAGTACTCAAAGAATATAGACACCGCTTTTTTAACCTTTGCAAAATTAACACTTAGAAATTGAAGCTTATTTCCTTTCATATCTGTTTGTTATTTTTTATACTGCAACAAATTCATTATAAATTAATCCCTAGCTTCCGATCGTTTTGAGTTTTTTTTTTTTTTTTTTTTTAAAAAAGAAAAAAAAATATTTTTTTTTAATTTTAAAAATTAAATAAATAATTTTTTATTTTTTTTTTTTTTTTTTCTTTATGAACAAAGAGAGAAAAATATATAAAACAATGATGGAATACTTGAAGTTTAGGAATGTATACAACAATCACACTATGTTAGCAGTATGGGAATTTGGGTAAAAGGGACATGAGAGTGAACTTTATAGTGAAAATGAGAAGTGTGTGAATGAGAAATTAGTGTTAGAGGACCTTAAGTTAGAAATTTGCAATACATCATTACGAAGACATGGATGTGAGAGGAGGATATGCATGGAAGCTATTAAGCAAGATTTGCGTAGCGTGTATTCAATCTCTTAAAGTTGGATAAGATTTGTCTGAAGCAACTTTTCAGAAGTTGTGCTACTGCAAAGTCTCACCAAAAGTGTACGTAGTGTTTCTCCTCGGTGTTAAAAAAAAAAAAAAAAAAAAACCATGAAACATTGGTTTAGATACGATATATGATTCTTAATTTGGTAGGATTGTTGCTTCTCTACTTGCTAATATCGTTAAAGATGATGACAAGATGCAGCTTTAGTTCCTTTTGAATGTTATGATCATTTTGCTTGGTTGATGCTTTTTTGAGAGAAGTTCATCGTTTTTGGTATGTGCTGACATAAATATGTAAGTGTCTGTATGACAAGGGTCGAATCAGATGATCCTTTTGTATGTGGACAAAATGTGTTCCGTGAACCTTTTTGTACAGGATTATGTGTCTTGGTTGTACCAAACAATGGAAAAAGTCTTCATGGTTGGCCTTTAGAGTGAAATGAATCATAACAAGTATGCCCTTACGGGTTTTTCAACAACCATTAAAAGACCTACAAAATCTACTCACATGGTTAGGTTTAATGGAAGCTGTTCGCTTTTAACAATATGGAAAACTAAGGTTTAACTTTTTGATGAATGTAATGTTTGTTTATATTTAGTGAACTTAAATTTTAAATACAAATTTATATATTTTTAATTGAGTTTTCATTCATTTAGTACTTAAAATTTTAAAATTTTCTAATTGATCGTGGTTTATTTATTTATTTATTTTGTTAATTACTTGTTATTTTGTTCCACCATTGTTAAAAGATGTAAAATTTTTGTGATTAATATAATATAATATATTGTCATTAACATAAAATACTAATTCATTTTTTTCTTTCACTAAAACATGTTGGATAATGAGTTGAAAACCATTGAGGAGCATCACAACAATCTTGTTGTTCGTTGTTCAATGTGTTTTCGATAAAATAATAAACATTATATATATAATAAGTAATTAAATGTGTTTGGACGTTTATATTTTATTAACCAATTTATTAAAGTGATTTGATTAATTATATTTATGTCTACGAGTATATAAATTTATTATGAAAATATTAACTTTGTATAAAACTGTCAAAACAAGTAATTTAGCCTGGTCCGACCCGACCCACCACACATGTTGGTCATTTAGTGAGTCAATCCAACTCGACTCATTTATTAGCGAGCCAAAAATTTTTTGAACCTGGTCTGGCCCACTATGGATTGGTGGATTAAATGGGTTAGCTCACTCACTCATTTAATTAACAAAAAGTATAATTTTTTTTCTCCAGTCTCAACAAACCTAAATTATGATTTTGATTACAATCTAAATAAACTTCAATGCAATCCAAAATGATGTTAAACTCCAAATACAAACCAAATCACAAAATTACAAATTACTAATGTGTTGGCTAAAAAAATAGCCTAACTCAACCCAAATTCAAAGTCCAACATAAAAATACTTGTATGACTCTTTATCTACGTGTTTGTGAGTCAACGAACTCAGGTGAGCCGAGTTTTAGGTGGATTGGGTAAAAAATTAATTTGTATTGAAATTTGTAAAAAAATTTCAACTCAACCCAGACCATACCCGTGATGAGCCGGGTTGACTTGCAAGTTCCAACCTATTTTGACATCTCTAACTATGAATATCGATGATATTCTAATTTGATGAAGGGGACACATTAGAAATAGTACTGTTAAAAAATATTAACCGCCAAAGGTTACATAAAAGAGTTATGTTCTCCATATAAGAGAAAGTTCAATATTAGTTTGTTTCTCTCTCTTTCTCCCCATCAGAAGGTAAAATCAAAAAGAAATTAAGGATGTTCAGTAAGTGAAAGACCAGAAACCAAACCCATCTTTCCCAAACCTATCTACTATTCCTAGGTTCTTAAATGCGCTTCCGACTTTAGTCCTTTTAGAATATTGGAAACTGTATCTAAATTTCATTATATTTATTTTTTCATAAACCATGCAACTCGCAATTTCATCTTCTATAATTCATGCATATGTACTATTCTCTCATGCAAACACTAGTAAATTTTGTTCCTCCATCATTAAACAAAACATTCAGATAGAAGGAGAAATGACTTTATATGGATGTATGGAAAATTATGCACTATAAAATCAATTTTAAAATTAATATTAAATATGATGAGTCTTTAAAATATAAACTTTTAACATCAATTATCAGTTAAACTCAGAAGTAAATTAATTATTTTTAGTTACTTATTAATATAATATAATGTCACTTTTGCTTAGAGGTTTTAAACAAACAAATTAAACTCTCTTATACCCATGTTAAATGTATTTTTTGCAACGACAATTTTAATACTCTATCCACTTTTTTTTTCATACGTATTTAAACTTTGTATGAAAAAAAACCTTTATCGTGTTATCTTAATATTCATAACTCCATATTTGAATTTTCCTTTCTCTTTTTATGTTCTTTATTACACAAACCGTTACTGGTAAATAACAATATGCGTTTATCCTGAAAGACGTACAGCACATAAATGCAAGGAATTGATCTTGTTGAAACTAACTAATAATCTAATTTAAAAATGTTATATTTTGAATGTATTTAAACTTTTTCTTTTATGTTGTTTTTGGTAGCTACAAATTTTCGAACGTGTCATCAAGTGTTCTGACAGCAAAAGTGTAACATGTTGCATAATTCCTGCAAAGGTCATTCAATAATATAATATATCAGGAAATAAGTAAAACAACTCATGCCTCGTCTCATCTCAATGATGCCTATTTGCAATCAAGAAAGCACTGCAGATAATACACTAGTTTAACATCTTTAGAATCTCTCCAACACATTTCTGTATATTTTGAGTTTTTTTATCTATTAAAGTATTTAATTCAATGAAGAATAAGTTAACTCTAGTAAGAGAAGTTAACTTTAAATATTAAATATGATAGTTAACAACTTGTACATTTCGAAACTGTGTATGTATACGTACAGAATTTATAGAAATCATTGACCTTTGGGTTAATTTGTTTCATTGTAGTTGGAATATTGAAATCATGTTTGTGAGATTTGTTGAATAGTTTTTCTTGCAACGAAGATGTTAATCTAGGTATGAAATGCTGTTCTTAAAAAATATTAAAGTGTTAAAATCAAATGTACTAAATAAGTTTATTTTAAGTTGAACTTGAGAGATAGTTTAGATTTAATTGCATACAGTTCTTTAGATGTTGTCATCTGCCTATTTTACCTAAGGGATGATATCCCGTTCAATTATGTATAGTTTAATATCTTTTATTAAAACAAAAAATATTTGTGTTTGAATCATTGTATAAATAATATATAACATAGAGCTGTCAAAATGGATTGGAACTTGTGAGTCAATCTGACTCATCACGGATTCGAGGCAGGTTGTGTTGAATTTTTTTTATAAATTTCGATAATGGTTGATTTTTGACCCAGCTCACATAGAACTCAGCTCACTTGGATTGAACCCGTGATGAGTCGGGTTGGTTCACCAACCCGCAAATAAAAGGTCGCACACATGTTTTTTGTTAAGTTGAACTTTTTATTTGGGTCATGTTAGGTTGTTTTTTTTAGCTAACACATATATAATTTGTAGTTTTGTGATTTTTATTTGTATTTGGATTGTATTAAAGTTTATTTAGATTTTAATTAGAATTATAATTTAGTTTTGACTGAAAAAAATAAAAAAAATAATATTTTTTTAATTAAGTGAGTCTGTGAGCTAGCCCGTTTAACCCATCAACCCGTGTGGGTCGAGTCGGGTCGGACCGAGTTATCTATTTTGAGAACTCTAATATAACATGTTAGATTAATGTGTGAGTATTATTTAATATGTTTTAAATAACGACCTTGAAAAAATTATAAGTAGAAAAAAAGTTGACTTTAAATTTCATTCAGAAAAATCATCATTTCTCTGTTTTTTTTTCTGACTTTTATTTAAGTTTTTGATAAATTTGTTATTTTTTTTAAAGACCAGAGTGAAGGAATCCTGATGTTAAACAAAACAATTTTGTCTTATCATAATTTCTTTTTGAATAAGTATTTTTGTCCTTTTCTTAATTATTTTCTGTGGGAGGGGTGAGGAGTGTATTCATGGATGTGTGTGGGGGGAGATTAAATTTTGCATATGTGACTCTTCTAGGGTAGATATGGATCTTTGTTTGTCTAGAATTATAAGGGTATCTTCAGATATTTGATTAGAATTTTTCATGTACAAGTGTGGTATTCTTGATAGAGTATTAGTCTTGAAGCTCAACTTGAACTAAGAAACCTAAATCAGATACGGGGAAATGGTTTATTTTCTAATAAAAAACCCTATGCTAGATGATCTGAATGATTACTTTGTAAATCTTTCATCTCTTTTCTTCATCACTAACATGATGCTGATTTAAAATGTGATGGGAAGGAAAAATGTCACTGGTGATGGTGAATTGGTTTTGAAATAAAAATGAATTGTTGAAAGATTTGGATTTAAATTGATGTAGGGTATAGAATTTAGTTATAATAAGATAAGATAAATGGTAGACAAGACTAGTTGAAAGCAATATAAACCAAAATTGGAGACTTTAATCAGAGCTTTATTTTAGGTGGTACATCTCTGGGCGCCGATTAGGGTGCTTTTTATATTTATTTAGCAATGTGTAGCCATGCAAATGGAAAAATAAAAGTTAGGTTATGCGTGATGCACTGAATATGAGTGTGCTTTATGATTTAAAATTGTTGGGAAAAGAGGTTAAAATCCCTGAGTCTCTATCAGAATAGCAAGATCACATGAAGTGGCCCCCACCATCTTCTGACCTGTCTCCAATTAATTGCTGAAATTTCAGGCATAGTAGGGACCCTACATGTTATCCTATATGCTATGCTATGCTACACTCTTTTATTCTTCCTAAAGTCCTCAGCTTTTCCAATAACCATGTCTCTTCTTTCTTCAATCTCTTCTCCTTAGATTTCTGATATCATCTCTCAAAACTCTTCTGCATTCTTTCATCAATCATTGAAACACAAAACACAAAAGCAAAAGGGTTTAAGGTCAATGTGTAAAAATAAATTTCAACTCATTCCTTCTATGGCCCCCTTAATTTTCGTTTTTAACTTCAAAAGAGAAAAGGGAAAGCTCCTCCTCCTTGTCACTCAAATCTCCCACTGCTTTGTCTTTTGAGAAAGATGATCTGCGTCAGAAGAATGTCTCTTCTGTCATCATCATCATCATCATCATCATTTTCTATATATCTATATTTTTATATATACCTATATATGCAGCTAATACATGCTTTGTTTATCCTGAAAAAGAAAATGTTACTGTTTATGGCGTGGTAATTACAGATCCAAAGCACACCACCTGTGAAGACAGTCTCACTTCTGCAAGCTGAATCAGTGACCCTACGAGATTGCCTATTACAGATATATCTTTCTTGTTTTTGACAAGTTATCTTTCCAAACATTTTTAACGTCTCTACTTTTCTAAAGGCTAGGAATTGCCATAGCTTACTAGAATACTAGTTTAAAGTGAATGCATATAGATTAATGTTAATAATCACGTATCAAACTAACTATTTAATTGTGCAAGAATTAATGTTATGTGACTGGTGTGTAGAATGAATAAGAACATACATTGATCTCAGTATTCCTTGACACTGCTGTGTGGCCTTTTTATTTTTGCATCTCTATAAAAATTTTGGGATAAGAATTTTATAGATCCTGACATATAATTCGTGTTATAAGGTTGAATAACATAAGAAATTAGCCAAGGCCCTACATATTGCAGAAGTGAATTTGGTGTCCACTTCTAAATGGGTCCATATTCTAAATGGAGGCCTTGATAAAAGCCCATATCAAATTTATAGATAGGGAGAGGCCCAACAAGAGAAGAATTTTTTGTGCGGGAATCATGGTTTCAGACAGAGCATGGATTCTTGAAAGCACTTGAAATTTATGCATGATTTTTAAAGTGAGAGGAAGAAATTTAGTAAAACTGTTATTTTTGTGGTGAGTTGCACCATAGAGGAATAATTTGAAATAAAACATACTGTAAATTTTACAACGATACTAGAAAGTCATGCATTCTTTCAAGCGGAAAGATCGATGAATTCAAACTAATATTTGAAAGATTAAATATGGTATTTTTAATAATATTTTATTTACTATTTTCTTACTTAAAAAAATATTTAAATATGTAAAATCACTAAATAAGTATATAGCTACACCTGATACCCAATAAAATTGGAGTAGGTAGTATAAATTTTAACGTTGGAGAGATATATATCTCTCCAACGTTTCATACCTAAAGATGCGATGCAAGAATTAAAATTTATGATTCGTCATAAACCATATTTGTCTGAACTATCCCTTTTAGGTTACGAAAAATGATATCATTTTCGTTTAGCGAAATGATTTTATACATAAATATTTCTCTTTCTTAATACATGTCCCACTCTAAAACAAAATAGATTTTTTTTTTAAATTAATTAGAAGACTTCTATATATATATATATATATATATATATATATATATATATATATATATATATATATATATATATATATATATATATTTATATATATATATCTTATTT
>Ga0214545_1005329_pt1 | contig 23353 bp, 9 predicted proteins | sample CNSS4metaG_FD_160064 | JGI IMG/M metagenome (GOLD analysis project Ga0214545, IMG submission 160064) | Root nodule microbial communities from cowpea collected in UCLA plant growth center, Los Angeles, California, USA - CNSS4 | ecosystem: Host-associated > Plants > Roots > Nodule | place: USA...
AAATGATTATTTTAGCCTAAAATTTATATAAAAGTTAAATTTGATCTCAATTTGGAAATGATGAAATTGAAAATTAAAAAAAAAATGGACTGAAATATAATTAAAATAACAAATATATGGACCAAATTGAGATTCAAACAATAACTTGACACATGTCACTTTATTGACTTGACACGTGGCACAATATTAATGTGACACGTGGCATGAATAATTTTCAAAAAAAAAATTAAAAAAGTTTTAAAAAAAATTAAAAAAAAAATAAAAAAAAAATTCAAAAAAAATAAAAAAAAAATTCAAAAAAATTCAAAAATTCAAAAAAAATGAGAAGCTGACACGTGACATATCCTTAACACCCTTAACTCTATACTAACGGAATGAGCCTAATTGTTACACATTTTCAAAAATATTGACCTAATTGAGTCTAAAAAAAATCTTAGGACCTAATTGAGACTAAAAAAAATCTTAGGACCTATTTGAGATTTTTCAACAAAAACATGGACGAAGGGAGTATTTTAACCATATATATTTGAAGATTTTATATTATTTTTATTTTTATTTTATTCTTTTAAAATATTTTTTTTATTGCACCCCAAATCAACTTTCTCTACGGTGAATATGAGGTTAGACTTAGAGGTTAGACTTAGGATTAGGGTTTGGATGACCGAGGACAAATCTACATATTTTCTGTTTTTTCTCTCTTTTTTTACTCTGTTTATCAATCATTTCTTCTTGTCCCTAGTCTTCCCTCTCAATCTTCCTCAATAATATGATGTTTCACATTTGTAACACTTTTATTCACGCCACTTACTATAATATTATTATTATTATTTATTATTATTATTATTATTATTATTATTATCAGAATTATGTTTAACATACTTTTTCGATCTCTTTCTGTTTATTGACAAAACAAATAAATAAAGAACACGCCCTAGTTTCATAAAATTTGAATTTTGTGCTCTGGTATTTTGTGCAGTGAAGGAATCTGAGCCCTCTCCATTTGCAATGGCTTTCCCTCCTTATCGAAGATCCCACTTGCGTAGCAACACTTACCATGCTCTCGTTCACATCATCTCTCACTTTGCTGAGTACAACTCTTCACATGAAACTCCAACTCAACCCTTCAACATTCCCGGTAGGCGTTTCGATTTAAAAAGTCTTTTTTTTTTTCTTTTTTGTTTTAATTTCTAACCGTTTTTGTCATTATTATATGTCTCTATGAACTCATGATCGACTTTGAGTTTTTGGTGAATCAATATCATAAGGGTATTTTTAGAAAAATATTTTTCCTTTTGAATTTATGTACCTATTTGGTTTAGGAACTTAAATTTGAAGGTTTTTAAGGTTAGGCTGGGGTTATGGATCAATCTGTTGGTAGTTTCAATGATACTGCCTTTTTCTGATATCTATTTACTTGATGTTGTATCAACTCAATGTTTTTAAAATTTTGATAAATCAAAATGGTGAATTTTTTTTAAGTTTCCACCTGGGTTAGGAATTTGAGTTTAACACAAGGTTTTTTTACCATGGATCAAATTGCTGTTGGTTTCAATTTAATTTGTGCTCACATATTTATTTACCACTTGCTAACAAACAAAAAAAATCCCCTTTTTAAAGATAATGACAGTGGTAGAATGGATGGAATAAACCTAGAAAAGAAGTCCAAGTGCTCTGAAGTTGTTGATTCTGATATTTTGAGTCCTAAGGATGCTAGTAGCCATAAAGATATAGTGGAGGTTCAGGAGATCATTGATGGAGTTGGAGACAAGGATACAGATTTTACTTTCAACAAGATGGTCCTAGATGATATAGAACATATTATGGAGATAGACGACATGTGTACCCAAGTAAATGGTTTTGATAAGGAACATAAGCTAATGAATGAGTTTGAACTGGTTATGAAAGGAACTGAAGATCTTATTTGTGATAGTCATTTAATGCCCACTAACACTAAATTTGATGGGAAACATAATGATGGCCCTGAAGTTGGGTTGATGGATTCTCATGTAGACATGGAGGAGGGAGAAATTTCTGGAGACTTGGGAAAGGATGACAATTCATGTAATGTGCCTTCAGCAGATGGTTTAATTTTACCGCAGAAGCAGGTAGATGACCTTCAGGAGCCTGTAGATGTAACTAGAAATATGATGTATCCTTCTATGATTATGAACCAAGAAAAGGAAAAAGGTTGTGAGCCTACTTCCTCTGTGGTAAATTCTCTTCAAGATCGCAATGATAGTGGACAAGTGGAGCCTATAACTGGTGGCAAGAAAGGAATTGCATGCAGAGTTGAAGTAGCAACTTCAGAAAAAGCTGTTGAATGTAAGAAGGAAGACAAAATGAAGGTATTCTTAAGTCCAGATTCGCTATTGATTTTTTTGAATTGTCTCTCTGTTGTGCCTTCAAATTATATTGCTTTTGATATATTAAAAAGCTGTTAATATATTTTAAAACATCAAAAGCAATATACATCAGTGTATTTTGAAGGTACAACACCAAAATTCTAGTGTAGAGATTCCAAATTGGTATTCTTCTAATATTATTGTGGGTTATTCTTTTCTTGAAGTTGTAGAATTGTTCTTAGCTTGTTGATCAAGTTAAGCGTCATTTTGTTTTGCTACTTTCTGATTTTTGTTAGTATGTACCACCAACGATGATTCTTTAGTTATATTTAGTTTACCAAGTTCAAAGTTCTTTTAGGTTCTCCCCTCCCTTTCAAACAATGAAAACAAATTAAATCAAATTGTTGTATTTCTACATCCAAAGTCTTTATATGGTTCAGTTCCCTATTTATTTTTCATATTTGAGTTTTGGGCAAATTAACTAATTTAGAAATATGATGAGAATTAAATGTTCAACCAGCCTTGGACACCTTATGTGGAGTTCTACATTGTGGACTGACTGGCTAATGATTTTATGACTAGTTACATGGAATTTCCTTTTGCTAATTTTTTATTGTATATTGCAGTTGGTGAATGCCAGTAAAAGGAAAGAGCGTGGTGGAAAGAAAGAGAAAAAGAAGGTATTCTACTGATAATTTGTTATTCATTCTCTTTCTTGGTGCTATATATTTGTTAACTCTTTATATGAATTTGAAATTTGTGAAGTTAATTAATATTCTATTATTTGTGAAGAATAAATCTGTATGTTTTCAGCATGTCACTAATTTATTTATTTGATAAAACTTTGTTTTGTAGAAGGCATATAGAATGAAGAGAGCAAAAATGAACAGGGAGCTAGGTGTTAAAAGTATGCAGTTGCAGAAGTTTGTACAGAAACCGAAAGTTGTCTCACATTGTCGACATTATATTATGGGGAGGTGCTATGAGGTATTTTTTACTCAAATTTTATTAAACTATGAAATATGTTTTACTTCATACATATATGCAACATACCATCTTTATTCTTGTTGATTTTTATTGTTGTGATTAATTGCACAATACAAATTACCATTTGTTATTCTGGTGTTGATGCTTTATTTAACTTTGATTTAAGAGGTAATTGATATATTTAACTTCTTTTAACTTAAAACTTGCATGAAGTTCATTTATAATATATATGAGGTAATGTAAGAGAATACTCTTCTCCGGTATTGTTCTGATGTATTCTTCTTTGTTTTCTTTTATATATCACTCACTGTAATTCTTTCTGTTGTCCATGTCACTTATACTGGCTCTTTTGCTCAGTGCTGACAGTATATATTAGGTTTTAAGTCAGTAACTAAAGGACTTTTGTTACATTTTCATCAACTCCATTTAATTTCACTTTTATAAAATTTTCTCGTTCCATTAGTTGGTAGTTATGAAAAAAAAAATCCATTTTGAATATTAGATTAAAACCCTTGTGCAGGTTCTTCATTTCAATGTTTATGTTATGTGATATTTGAATTGCCATGGGCCCTTGACAATTTGTTTTGTATGTTTATGTCAAAGTAGTTCATCCACTCATTATTGTACTAGTAGTGTATTTTTTTTGATTCTGCAATATACTTGTATATATGATACCCCTGAGAAAGATATCAAATAATTTACTTTTCTCCCTCCTTTTTCCTAAACTAATTTGGCAGGGTGACAAGTGTCAGTTTTCACATGATGTAGTGCCTCGAACAAAATCCAAGGTATTGGTCATTTTAAAGCTTTCATCATTTTTTCCCCAGAAGTTGTGGCAAGAACCAGGAAAAATTCACTACATCTTGTATTGATTTTGAAATTGCAGCCATGTGGTCACTTTGCTCATAACTCTTGCATGAAAGGGGATGATTGCCCATTTGATCACGAGCTCTCAAAATATCCTTGTAACAATTTTGTATCCCAAGGCTTTTGTAGAAGAGGTGAATCTTGCTTGTTTTCACACCAGGTACACCACATCCTATGTCACTTCATTTCACTTGTTGTAAATGACTGCGTCAATAGACTTGATATAAACCTGATATTAATCTTAATTTTAAGGTTTAATTACTCTTTTGATCTTGTTTTCGTAAAAAAATGTTAAGTTAGTCCTTCAATTTTTTTAGTCTCGATCTCATCTTGATTTTTAAAACATTGATGCAATTTGGTCATTTTTGGTTAAATTTCGTAAAGCGGATTAATGGTTTTTCATCAAAATTGACACTATAATTATGCTAATTACACCAACAAAGCAAATCTTCCTTATTAACAACTTCAATCTTGATGAAAAATCAATCATTGATCCGTTTCAAGAAATTTACCGAAAAAGACGAAATTGTATCAATTTTTAAAAAATCGAGACTAAATTGAGACTAAAAAAATTCTGGAAGACTAATTTAACATTTTTGAACGAAAACAATGACAAAAAAAGTAATTAAATCTAATTTTAATATGCATGCCTGCATCTGAACTATATAACTATTCTCATATTAAAATCGGAACTTTCTGATGCAGGTATCCAAAGAAGATATCCCTACCCCTTCAAATATGCGCAGACCAGTGTTGTCTACTCTTCAGTCAGGAAATGCAAATTCCAACACAGCAGTTAGCAATAATCATGGCTCTGGTTCTATGCAGCAAAATCTCTTAACTCATTCTTCTGGAACTCATTCTCGCGTCAATGTTGAACATAAGGTGACAAACACTGCACAGAAACAGTCTACAAACACTGCACAGAAACAGCCTACACCACCTAAAGGAATCAGTTTCATCAATCTTGCAAAATTAACACCCATCCCTTCTGCACCAAAACAAGGCACAGTAACAACGAAGGAAAGTCCTTTACAAACAGGGACCCACGAAGATCAAAGTGCATTTAACAAAACTCAAAACAAGGTTGAGATTGCAAAGAAACTGCCATCTGTGACACCTAAGGGAGTAAACTTTCTTTCTTTTGGCAAAGGCTCTGTCTCTGGCTCTAAAACTCATATTCGTCCCAATGTGAGTACAGAAAATGGTTTCAATTTGCCTCGGTTACTCAATTTTGGTTTGCCTGAGCAGATAAACAAGGATGTCCACTACAAACCTAGTGACAGGACAAAACAAAGTGTATCACTGTCTGACATATTCTTAAATGAGATTTTAGGAAAAAATCAATCTGTGTCAGAGGGAATAAAATCCAAATTTCCAGATAAAAGCTCAGCTACACCAAGTCCTTTTGTTTCATTCCAGTCTTCTGAGCATCTAAAATCTGATTATCATAAGCATGCATCAAACTCAAGTCAAAAGGCACTCTTGTCAACTTTAGCATTTGCAGCAGAGCGTGAATCTATCTCAGAGGGAGTAAAATCCAAGTTTCCAGATAAAAGCTCAGCTACACCAAGTCCTTTTGTTTCAATCCAGTCCTCTGAACACCTAAAATCTGATTATCATAAGCATGCATCAAACTCAAGTCAAAAGGCACTCTTGTCAACTTTAGCATTTGCAGCAGAGCATGAATCTGACATTAAGATGAAATTCCCTTCCGTTGATTCGTCTGCATGATCAGAGGACTCTGTAAAAAAGTTCTGTTGAATTGCAAAACTCAATAGAATGGTAACCTTGCAATGCAATCTGTTTGTATCTTTAATGGAATGTTACAACCTAATTTTTGGCAAGCTTCAGCCAATTATTTCTTCATTCTCTTCCATTTTTAGTTTCTAACCTGTGGATAATTTTCAACTTAAATTTAATTTACGTATGGTAAACAATCATAAACATTAAAAGGAATAAAGCAAAGAAATCTTTTGAATATGGTGCTTCTTAGAGTCCTATCACATCTTTTCCTGAAAAACACAAACCACAAAAAATAATAAACAATTTTCATATGGATAATAATGAAGTTGGAATGGGACACTATTGAAAACATAAGGCAATCAATACTACATATTATTTAGTTTCATGTTGAAATCTAAATATCATCGTTGTCATACAACCAAAATGATAATTTTTTTCTGTTCCATTTTACAATCAACTAATATTTTAAAAATCGAAACTAGAAAAGGAATGTTAACATAAATTTTAGAAAACTACAAGAAATTTATTTCAAAGACAATTACTTAGGTGAAAAAAATTTCTGTTCATGCTTATCGTCACAAATAATAACAAACATTCAATAACAATTGAGTTAAAAATCATTTTTTTTCAACTAATCATTAATATGAAACCTTAACATTTTTAAATTTTTAACAAATTTTTGGTATGATGGATATTATCGACATTTCTCTTTCTTGGAACGTGTAGAACCTGTTTCTAATGAAACTGAGTTCTGATAAGGACAAACTCTTTCATGTGTCTCAGATTGATCAATATCCATGCTTCAAAGTTCAGTCCAATTTGCTTTATAATTTTAAGTGTTACTTAAGAACAATATATATTTATTTTAGCTGTCATTTGCCAATCAAAAGTCATGATTAATCTTTTTTTCTGGAGATAACAGTTCTGTAGTTGATTCTTGAGAAGGACAACCCAAAGCTCATTAAGCTAACAGAGAACACTAAAACTCACTAAATTATACAACCTTTTTTTACATGAGTTTACACAAATATACATGTTCAGCATAAGGAGGTTCTTTTCTTCTTAGCATTTCAACAAAGAAAGAACATCTAAGCAGTTGTTTCAATTATCAGCCGTGCTAGATTTGTCAGAAAGGCAGATACATACATATGTGACACAAAAGTAAACATCATTGGCAAGTTGAAACAAAGTGTTGAACTATGATTTCTTTTCTAGAAACGGTTCAAGCACAGCAGACTTAGGGTTCTTCATTGGAGGGCCTTTTTCTCTGCGCTCAAGTTCTTCCAATCTGAAAGTGATCAACTTGTCCCAGTTCCCACCTTCAAAGAGAACTCCTGCTTTCCCATCTGTGATTCTTTGTACAATCCCACAGTACATGTAAAAAGGGTTATTTGGATTCTTCACAATGGCAATCATCCCTGGCAACAACAGAGGCAGTTCTGGTGGTTTTGGCTTCTCAGACAGTGCCACTTTCAGACTTTTGCTCCCTTGAACTGGTTTTGGAGGAGGGTTTTCCTGAATGAACTTTTTCAACCCCTTCTCACCCCCTGGAAACCCCCCAGTCAACCCCATCAGTTCCTTCTCAAAACCATCTTCTGCAGCAACACTTAACAAGGCCTCTTGTTCCTTCTCACTTGCTGCTGCTGATGGTGTGTTCTCATCAGCACCGACTTGCTTCTTCAGCTCTTGCTTTAGGCCTTCTTCTCCATTGCATAGTCCTCTTCCTCCCAGGCTTTGCAGCAGGTCAAATTTAGCACATGGTTGTGTTGATACTGGTTTGGTGTGAATGTTGGAAACCCTTTTGCGAGGGTAAAGATGAGTGAGGTTTTCTTGACCTAGGAACTGTGATTTAAGAAGAGAGCCATGCAGGCCATGAAGAGCAATAAAAGAAGACATTGTTAACTGTTTTGTAAAGTTGCCACCTGCAGCATTAGTGAGAGAAGAGGGACTGATTGATTTTTGCAAAAAACACAATCCTGGAATAATGCTGACCACATAGGTTATTGGATAGCCCTATCTTTTTTCATTCAAATGAACAATAACCATCAGAAGAAGTAGCTTCCTGCCGTTTAATTCTGACCACAATTTATTTATTAGGCCAAACTCGTGTGTTTAACCGTTGAGCCAACTTCTGTGAACCTCTTTCCTTAAATATTTTTTGAGTCCAAACGTATGATTTACCACTATTTAAGATTAGCATAAATTAATCCAGTCATAAAATTTCAAGCCAAATGAATTAACACGGTGCTTTCTTATAAGTGGTTGAACATCAAAACATTTTCTTTCACCTTCATTTGCATTAGAAAGTGTGATAACTGATACAAACAGAGAACTTGCAATCAAAAGGCAATTCCTATAGTAATGAGACGAGTATTTTTCCCATCACTGAACATGCATAAAAATGTTCAGTATGTTATTACACTTTCTCGTAATAATATTAACACGAGTGTAAATGTGTATCTTGAAAATGATTGGGAGAATGACAGGGATGGAAAGTCAAAACCAACTTGTTGGAGTCTGAGGAAAGGGATGAGTGACAATTGGTGTTGTTTTTGTGACTTGGGTTGCAACTTGCCCTTCTTATAATCCCCTTTAGGTGCAACAAATTCGCTTCACTGGACCTTTTTGAGATTTTTAACTATATTTATTTTACAACAATCCAAATATAGGAAAAGCTATTGAGAACATATTTCATTTAACAAGGAGCCTTGTTTGAAATCTTTGTTGCCTCATTGCCTAGCTTCGGTTGCAAATGTTGATCTCACGCCATCTTTAAATGAAACAGGATGAATTTTTAGGGTTTGAACCAATCTAGAGATATCCATAGATATGTCAGCTGGGGACTTCACACCTCGATCAACCTGAAACATAAGACAAAAGGATATGCCAATAAAACACAATCTGGGAAAGAAGATAAACTATATCAGGCTAAGAAATGGCCATCAAAAAGGTGATAAAAAACTGATAGTCAGGGCTTGGAAGATACAAAATCTTGAAATTTTTTATCATGAAGTAGCACTAGAGGTTAATTTTGTATACAGAGATAATGCAGATAAACAAAGAAAGACAGTTATTGATTGAATATCCCAAAATTGTAATAAATTGGATCACAACACGTACCGAAGAAGCAGACACTGGTTTGATTAATGAGGTATCATACCCTCTAAATTGTGCAACAGCCTCAGCCATTTGAACACGTGAAACCCTATCAGCTCCACCAACATTAAGTAACAATTGCATTTGCTTGCCCTCTGTTACAAGAATCAGAAAGTTGAATTCATAAAAGCAAATTTGGGATACTAAAGCTTAAAGTTATATAAACTATACAAGAAAGTATAAGATAATGAAAAGGTGTGGCACAGCCAAATGAAATTATAATTAAAGAACAAGAGGGGACAATTGTTATGTAAGGCCATATTTATACAAAAAGAAGATTTCATACATCACTGATATTCAGTTTTGGTATAGAAACAATTCCATCGATTTTTCTAATCTTATTTTGTAATCTTAAAACGAGTCTATGAAAATCAGCCTCATTAATGAATAGATTTTTTTGCAGCATACCAATATCTAACTTATACATGAGCATATGTAGTAAAGGTCCTATACCTGAAATCCATTGACTTGTTAAAGCTAGAATGATAGCTACAAGATCCTTAACATAAATTGGGCAGCGGAATTCATCATGAAAGAACTGAACTTCTTCTCCTTTAGCAAGGGCACCATCAATCCACTGAAACAATCAGATAGTATTTTAGTAATGAGAACAGAACACACATAGATGAGGATAAAGCTATCGTACTGTAATATTCTTCTGAAAATACTGCTACCGGTGGACGGACTTAGAAAACAAAAGATAGCACAGGGTATCTACAGAACCATGAATGATGGAAAATGATTTTTTTAATACTACAGATTAAAAAAAGGTTAGCATAGCACTACCACCATCTTTTAAGAAAGAAATACAATGTACATCATGCGATAAGAAGCAAAATTTACAAAACATCCACCTCTAGAGTTTGACCGACCTAAATTCTTAAGCATTGATTTTCCAATGAAGTCTATGATACAAATTACAACATTACACAAGCACCTGAATAGGGAGAGATTTGGGAACTGGAGAGATTGTTTGTGGCCCATATATGATACTGCTTCTCAAAATTGCAAAGTTTGGACAATTTTCTGAAATGAACTTCTCTGCTGCCACTTTAGTTTTTCCATAAACATTTACTGGAACAGCAATGTCTTCCTCCTTGTAAAAGGACTTCTCCCCTTCATAAACTGATAAGAAACAAAAATTACAATTATGCTAAAAGAAAGAGTAAATGGATATGGATATGGACAGTAAACACAATATATAAATGGAGAAATTTCTTTTTACCCCAAACATGACTCATCCCTTGGTATTGCCAAAAAAGGATAAGGGACAAACAAACAAAAAAAATCTAAAATTTCAATGATGATACAGTTAGATTTTAGTTAAGAATGACAAACATTAAAAAGGGGGGAAAGATAAAGAGGAAAGAAGTGAATACAGGTTCAAAAAGTTTATGAAAATATTCCTTTTTCATAGTGCCCATTCATTTACCTTCAATTATCATGGTACGATTGGTTTACCTTGATCTGTGGAAAGATGAATGAGAAGAGTAGTTCTCTTTTCAAAGCTTTGCAACCATTGTACAAGAGATGATGGCACGTTAATAGCATGTGCAGTAGCAGGATCACTTTCACATGGACGAGGAACTGAGATGGCAGCACAATTGACAACCACATCAGGCTGCCATTAATAAACAAACAGAAATGTCAATGATGAAACAGATCACAATATTGTTTTATTCACAACAAAATGCTAACAAATGATCCTTTATCCTCATGTTTTCTTCCAATAATTTTCTATTTGTATAAGGATATACCCCTAAGATACATTAATGGATGAAAAGCTCAAAATTTCGATGGACATTGGCATCTGTTGAACTTATAAATATTTAAAAAGACCATTAAATGAAATACACTCTTTCCCTGTCTCTCCACCAGGACCCTTACAATCAGGCACATGGTCATACTCATACCAGTGTATGGCAAGAAGAATGATTAATGAGTATTCATCAAGCTGAGAGAAAACATTGGCCCAAAACAAGTTGCCACAATGGCAACCTAAATCCTTTTATGATAATCTCGAAGATTTGTTCAAGAAAGATGCACTAATTACCACCTGTTAGCAGCTAAATCAGCAAAATATCTCAATTCTTATGGCAATGAGTCTTTTACATCTTGTATGAAATCTTAGCAACCCACATCATGTACATTATACTATCTAAATCATTGTTATGAATAAGCAACAAATATGCGAGTAGTTCCAGCGAGTTAATAGAGAAAGAGAAGGGCATCTCGTATGAAACTCAAAGCAAACAATTCCTAGTTTGAGGCTCCACAAAATCACCAAACCACGGTGATACAGAGTTTAACAATGAAGCAACAAACCAAAAACATATAAAAAAAAGTCCCAAACTTTATTACAAAAAGGAAGTTCACCAAATGACCCATTAATCAGAATCATGTTTCTTTCCTCACCCAATTGAAATTAAAAACAACAGCATTAACATAAACAAGTTCAAGTCAAGAGGGTGATATCAGAACCTGACCAAAAGTGTTGGAAATGGCTTCAAATCCAACGCCAGTTTTCAAATCTACTTGGAAATAAATGGAGGAAGGAATGGCATCGACGAGAAGGTGGGGAGGAGGAGAGGAGTGGTGGGTGAAAGCGAGATCGAAAACGAATGGATTTCCATTGGCATGAGCATAGGCTTGTAGCAGATGCTGACCCAGGTACCCTGTTCCTCCCACCACCAAAATCTTCACCTTCTTCATCTTTTCTGGCCAAAATTTGTAAGAAAAAACACACTCAAACAATAAGAAACAGAAGTTAGTTAACCTGTATTTTTAGAGTTCTAGCTAAGAAATTAAAATATATGCAAATAAATGCATTTTTATTATAATTTTTCAATGTGATACAAATTCTATATTTTAAATTATTTAATAAATATTTATACTGTTATCCAGACTCATAAAAAAAATAATTATAAAAAAAATGTGTGAACTGACATTTAAAAATTTATCAATGATTTGTTATTGCTCGAAAAAAAAACATACAAAATATGAAAATTAGATCAAATTTATTTATGTTCAAAATTATACTTCATAAAATATAAATAAATTATATTTATTATGATAAAAATTTAGATAAATAAATAAAATTAAAGTATTAAGCAATTTATAATATTATTTATAAATAAAAGTTAAATTAACTTAAGAATTAATGATAAAAATATTATGATAAACGAAAAAAATAATGGATCTTTAACGAAAGTCCCAAAAAATATCTTTTCAAATATACTTCAAAGCATTGATAATTTATAAACCCAATATAAATACATCAATATAAATACATGTTTACATTCCTAAAAGTTCGTAAAATTATTCACATTTTCACTTTTACCTCCTTTGATTGCCACCACATAGCTATATCGTGGAATAATGTTTTTTCATATTGAAATCCCTTGAAATTCTGGATGGTTTAACTAATATTACTTTATAGGTTAAAATATTTATTGTTCCAATTTTAATTAACTTTTGTAAAATCAGTTTTAATTTTATTTTTGTATTCAAATAAATTTTAATTTTCGTCAATTTTATTTAATTTGGTCATTTTTTAATATTGTTTAAATCATTAACGGTAATGAACCGTGACTACCATGTGTCACTTCCTGATTTTTAAATTTTTTTTTAAATATCTACGTGTCAACCACGTAGAGTCAGAATTAATGTTTTATTTCAATTTGGTCTCTATCTTCATTATCTTTATTCAATTTAGTTCTATTTTTTGTTAACATGAAACAATTTTGTTTCTATCCAGATTGAGACCAAATTTAATTTTTATATTAAAATTCACATTTTATTAAATAGTTTTCTTTAGGGTTTCAATTAGTTTAAGATTAGAACTAAAATTACAAAGATAAAGAGTAAATTTAAAATTTTATATCAATGATATCAGTTTTCATTTTTAGAAATTTTTTTGTCTAATTTTAAACTAATTATAACCTTAAGCAAAAAATATTTAATAAAAATGTGAATTTTAACAAAAATATCATTATAACTTTTATATAAAAATTAAATTTGGTCCCAGTTTTGGGAAGAGAGACAAAATTGCTCAATTGTAAATAAAATTGAGACTAAATTGAACAAAAATAACAAATATATAGACTAAATTGAATATAAAATATTGACATTAACATATGGTGTTGGGTTGACACATGGACCTTTAAAAAAATATTAAAAAAACACGAAATAACACGTGACGTGACAATTATTGTTCCTTGTCATAAACATTTTTTAAATCCGCATTTTGATCTTGAGAGTTTGACGCAGACTTAATTGGGATACAGACTTATGAAATTTCAAGAGTCACATTACAATATGAAATATTAAGAGTCATATAATTAAATAAAAAATATTATGAGTGTTGAAAATTTGTATAGATTATAAAAATATGAGAGATATAAGATATAATTTGTAAGAGAAACTTGTTATTTTATTTTATTCATATATATATATATATATATATATATATATATATATATATATATATATAAAAAAATATAATAAAATATAAAATAAAATGACTTTACATAATTTTTTCAGAAAATAAAGTCACAAATTATTGATCATAGAATTTTCTCTTTCTAAATGTGAATTTTAGCGGGATGCTGACTTAAATCAGTGTGGACTTAAGCAAATGTTGACCGTACAGTTAGTAATTTAAATGGTGTTAGCAAATAAAGACCAAATTGAATAAAATTGACGAAAACTGAAACTTATTTAAACACAAAAAAAAATTAGGACCCATTTAATCAATTTAGCAAAAAATTGGGATAAAAAGGGATTAGTAATAAATGTTGTAATACATAAAAAAAAAATAACTCACTTGTTTCTTTACTAAATATAAGTAGAAACGCAATATCTTGATTTTATTTATCATCTGACAAAAGATAGCAATTTCTTGAACCAATTTTTTATAACCATGAACACACAAATTTGATCAAGTCTATCTCTTACATCTAGCGGAATTTATTTGAATTGCGTCTTTCACATGGTGAAACGTGAAATTTTTATAATATTATGCTTGTATTATTTAGATCCTATTTGGATATAAAATTTTATGAGGATAATTATTTTTATAAAAAATTGAAATGGTTTATAATATAATAAATTGTTTAAGCAAGGGATTTTAAAATTATTTAAAATTCTATGAAAATCATTAGAATACTTAAATGATAGAGTTTTAAATTTTTATTAAAAAAGAATAATATAATTTTTTTTATATTTATAATTTTAAAGGTTTTTTCTTTATATTTTCTTCTTAGTTTGATTTTCGTTAACACGTTCTCAATTTAACTAAGATCGAAATATCACTGTAATGTCTAGTTTTTGACTAAGTTAACTTTATTTAAAGGTTTAATTACTCGTATAGTATCCAGTTTGGGGCTAGTGTGTCAAATAGGTATCCAGTTTTAAAAAAGTATCAATTGCATTCCAATTTTTTAAAATTGCTTCAATGAGGTCCCTTTCAGACATAGTTGACTAACGCCGTTGGTCAACGTGCCATATGTCAATCTGAGGTTTTTTTGACTTTTTTTTTTAAATTTTAATTTTTTTTTATTCTTTAATTTTTTTTAAAATTTTAAAAAATAAAAATAAAAATGCCACGTGTCATTAGTTGAATCAAAATTATTAGGTCAAAATTGAATCAAATACACATAAGTTGGTACTAAATTGAAACAAAAAGACATATATGGAGACTAAATCGAAATCAACATAATGAAATCTGATAGTTACACTGACACGTGGCATTACAATGCCACGTGACACTAACAATGCCATGTGTCACACATAGGGACTTGATACGTGGTATTTTTAATTTTTTTTAAAAAAAAATTAAAAATTAAAAAAATTTAAATTTTAAAAAAATAAAATAAAATAAAAACCACAGATTGACATGTAGCACGTTGATTAACGACGTTAGTCAACTCTGTCTGAAAGGGACCTAATTGAAGCTATTTTCAAAAGTTGGGATACATTTGACACTTTTTTAAAACCGGGTACATATTTGACACACTAGCCCCAAACTGGGTACTATACGATTAATTATACCTTATTTAAATTGTTAGGACTATTTATTTGATAGATTACTTTTATTTTTCATTCGAAACTAATGATGATTTTAAGAGGTTACCTCCTTTTTTCAGATGTAGAATATATTTCAGGTAAAGGATGTAATAAAAAATGGAAGTTATAGTGTAATTTTCCATTAGTTATATATAATGTTAAGATTAATATAATATGTCAATAAATCAAGTTTATCTTGTCCTGTCTCATTCTCTAAGTTTTAAAGGAATAACTTTAGAATTACATTTTCCACAATTAAGTGACCCCAAAATAATAATAACAATAATAAAAATAACACTGCTCTTAAAATGTTAAAGAAAAGATCAAGCAAAATGTATTTTTGTGTCCGAAGGCAGAAAAGTAAGCAAACAGCATAACACTATCGGATTTTCACACCAGAAAGCACAATAATTAAAATTTCCAAAAATATGACCCAGAAATGCTTTATTTCTCATTGTTATATTAATTATGGGCCAAAGAAGTATGTAAACATTTCTTTCACTCTAGAATTCCCCGCTTGATTCTTTCCATCCACCATAGCTCTCATTCTCTACACTGTATTCCTGCTCCACGTTTCTCTGCAACCAGAAGTCAAAATGCTACATTATTTATTCAGTTATGGAGAAAAAATAGTGTTACAATCTCTTCAAACAAAAGATCACAATTTATATATAAGTCTGATGAAATTTACAATAAATAATAAATATCTTTGCAGCCATTTATAATGTTTTACATTGTTCATGATTGTTGAAGTCTTAGTTATAAGGTATATATTATTTGAATGGAGAGAAAGTGAGGTATCAAAGCATGAAGAAAAATAATAGGCAAAAAGATTCTAGCATTACCTCAGGAGTGAAAGTGAGAGCCACCTTAATCTCTCCACAATATTCTTCGTCCTTCACAACCTTGTGAACAGTTTCTGGAAGGCTACCCACTTCAAACAGTGGACCCAAATCAATGCTGCAGAATGCAGATAAAAATGAATGCATTAGTATGAAAAAAGTGAAAATGCTCCTACCCTTTTCATCAGAGACATAATCATGCCACGAAAGTGCAAAATGAAATATTGAATTGGAAAGAACAGAAAAAAGAATCACAGAAGAGCATGGCTAGGAAGAAAATTTGTAACATTTGTTAGTCCACCAGAAATGCAGAATTGATGCCAGAGATATGCTAACAAAACTTTCTGTTGTTGGTTAAAGTTCATTAAGAATTACAAAAATTTTGTCCTATTACTCTCTAGTCTCTCTACTGAATTCAGTCTTATCTCCAATGAAGTTTCACTGAAAAGGTAAGCAAAATGTAGAAGTTAAAGGAGAATTTAACTCACTTTGTCTCGCCAAGAAAATCATCCTGACTAAAGTTGTCTTTATCCATGATCTTGAGATTCAGTTCAGAAGTGCTGTCAGAAACAGTGAAAAGGAAGCTCTCATTCCATTGAGGTTTGGATCCAGCATCTGGTATTCATATAGCACACTAATCAATTCAAGCCACAAAACATAAAATGGTACATAAATTAGAAAATATTTAGTTAAGTTGGCCAGAGATGCACCTTTTTGCACAGTGCTCTTGTGCTCCTGTGTCCTGTATGTGAGAATCACGTAAGGATCTATGCTGGCTGCTCATTGAAGAACAAAATCAAGCAGTTAGAGAGTGCTCTATCTTGACCAATATGAACTTTTAACACCCAAAAACCAGATCAAAGAAAAAGGTCAACTGATATAATTCCCATGTTTAATTTGAATACAAGAGAGACTCCATCAACACAGCTATATGAACCAAACAAATTTGAAGAGAAAATCAATTGTTGGTATTCAAACACATTCATACCCAATTATGCATATAGAGGTGACACTGAACATTGATTTTCTTATCAACAGCTAAAACTACTTACTTTACCCTCTAAAGTGATTTGTTGACTTTAGAGAAGACGGATCCAAACAGAACACATCAAGATCAGACCAGAATATGTTCTTTTTGCAGTTTAATCTCCAAACAAGAGAGATTTACAACAACCCAAAAGAACTAATCCAAACCATCATAAATTGAGAGAATTTTGATGCATCTAAAAGTCAAAAAAACCAAACTTTCTGATCCACAGTTTCATAAAAAAATCATGAAATATCTATGAAGAGGAAATCATTGGCAAAAACAGAGTCTGATTTTTCTTATCAGCTGAGCATAAACTTAGAGCTTGCTTACAGAGAAAATCATTGTCATCGAGGCCTTTGGCGCTGATCAAAATAACTTCAAGCGTTCCGCGAGGCATCTTTGAAATTGAAGTTTGGACACACAACACTTCACAGATTCTATTTGACTCAAGATGCTTCTTCTGTGAAGTCTTAATATAGTTGAAAAATGGTGAAAATCACTGTACCAGAAAATGCCTGAACCAGAATATTGCCAATGGAAGATGGATTTTTCCTGGATCCAACTTTTTCCTCAAAACGTTTTTCTCCTTTATTTGAAAAGGTTGGCATTAAACAAACGGTTACCCAAGAAATTATTACATAACTTGGAATAAACGCTCGCAACTAGTTAATTTAATATTAATATAAATGTCATTAATTATTTTCTTAGAAACTTAAATACATCTTAACAAAATAATAAAAGATATTGAATTTGCTCCGAGTATTGTTGTTTAATTTTGTCATGTTGTGGCAATATTGGTTAATTTTGTTTGCCAATTAATCTATTTAAATTGTCATAATAACCGGTGTCTTAAATTAATTTTGATAATTAATATGTATTAAATTTTATCAAAATTTATAATTAATTTTGATATTAAATAAAATATGACTTAATAATCATCAATGTAATTTTATTTTATTTAAAGGATAAAAATATCTACAAATATTGTACTTTAATATTTTATTTAATATTCATTCATCAAAGTTAAAAAATAATTAAATAATAAAATAATTATATTTTAATATTGTTAAAAATTAAAATATAATTAAACATAAAAAAATTAAATCAACAAAAAATAATGTTAAATATCTAAAATGTTTACACAAAAAAATTAAGTATCAATTTGAGACTTCATTGAGTTTCTTTAGTGTGACTGTTCGATAACATTTTGCAACATGCCTCTTATTCCTCTTAACTTAATAAAATCTCTTATATTAAAGAAACATACAATATTTCAATCTCTTAAATTCTTATTTATAAATATATAAAACTAACAATATATCTAAAAAAATTCTTATTCTTTTTAGTAGAGACCTTATCAGTTTTAAAATGCTTATTTTATATCATAGATCTATTGTTTAAAAATTTCAAAGAATATTTTTGTCTTTATAAGATTTGTTATATGCATTTATATTATTTTAATTAATGAAATTAATTAGTGAAACTAATGCGTATTAATTATTCCTTAATCAGTGACACCGGTTAATATTCTCCTTAAATTAAATATGTTTTTTATCTCTAAATTATTATAAAATTTGTGTTTTGTTCTTAAATTAAATTATAAACTTAAGTAATTTGGTCTCATGTTTAGGTTAATGATTCAAATTTTTGTTCATATTTATTTTTGATTCAATTTACTATTTTTTTTTCCAAAACTGAACGTGGTTCCACCATTAAGATTATATAAACTTTAAATCAGAGAGTAAACAATTAAATTATTTTTCACAATTTGTTCACAATACAGATAAAAAGATTATTAAAAATAAAAACAATATCATAATGTTAGAAACATATACGCTCTCATAATGTTGTTAATTTAAAAAATATTAACTATTTTAAGTGGATAAATTAGATTGTAAGGTTCAAGTAATTTGGTTTAAAAGTGTTAGTGACTTAAATAAAATAGAGCATGATTATTTTATTAATAAGAAGTTACAGAAATAGTAAATAAAAATTTAACTATTCAGGCTTATTAATAAAAATTATCATCTTTTTAATATTTTTTTTTTTTAGATTTTGAGCTTATATTTTTTTCTTTTTTAAGATTCTAAATCTATCATAAAGATGCCAGTAAAGAGGTAAAGATAATCCATTTAATCATAATTTTGTTTAGAGATTTTTTTTTGTTTTTTTTAGATAATCTTCTCGAGTTGTTTGCATATATATATATATATATATATATATATATATATATATATATATATATATATATTTATGTGTGTGTGTGAGGTTTGATGAGTAAAGATTGGTTATATGCGAGTTTATGATTTTTTGGGTGCACCTTCCATCTTATTCGATTCAATTTAACTCTTGAATTAAATGATTAATATTGTAATTTTGTTCTGTAATTTTATTTTTGGGTTGTCAATAATTAATATTGTAGGATGTACTATTTATGTTCTTGAACAATTTGTGTTTGTTGTGTAGCTGTACATATTTTGTAATAGTGATAATTTGTCAGATGATGTAATTCTTAGAAAGACTAAATCAGTATAAAAGAATTTGCACAATTTTTTCTTTTCTTTTTTTACACAATTTAATTTGTTCAACATATCATAGTCTATCTTGATTAAATTATACTAATCTTTTAATATAAAAAACTTAATCAAAAGAATATTTTAATTCCATTAGTCAACCCGATTAATAAATTCTAAACTTTAAAAAAATAAAGAATCAATGGTAGATCAATTCAACCTCTTCTTGAACTCCATTAACGATTACAAACTTCTCTTTTCAATATGTATAAGTATAACTCTATTTTTGGCAAAACAAACCCTAGAAAAAACTATTAGATACTTTTTTATTATGTAGTTGTTGAACCAAAGAAGTTGAAGGTATCAATGATAATTGTATCATTCCACTCATTTTGATGTAGTAGTAATCTCTTATTGATTCATCTCACCTAACCCAACACATAAAAAATGGATCAAATTTGGCTCCCTTAAAGTCATTGTTTATAAACTAAATTAAAAAGTTCAAATTTCTTATTCCATAAAACTAATTTAAATTCACAAATTAGTTAAATTTTTTGAAATACATGTACAACTTAACTTAAATTTTATTAGTAATAGTATTAGAGTGTCAAGTTTATAAAAAAATTAATAATAAAAAATATTTTTTTAATTTTTTAAAATCTAAAAAAATGGGAGAATTTTTAACCCAGGACGAGTTCTTTAAGAATGAATTATACAAATATCTTATGACAGACAGTTTTCTGACATCAACCAATCAAATATACTTTATATTTTTCTCCGCATTTAATCTATAATTAATAAATTAATAAATAATCAAATGGAAAATAGTGGACTTTAATTGATTGTGTCATTAGAGTAATTAGTGATATAAAAATTTTAATCAGTTATTTATTATTATATAACTTGAGAAAATTGACTTTCCAGATTGCATTAGGATGAAATGAGTATTTGTTTTTCGCAAACATTTTATTCATTATCAAATTAATTTAATTATAAACTTAAAAAAAAATCTCTTTATTTCACATATTTTTCTCTGCCAGTCAACTAAATAGATAGTTTTACTTCTTTTTTTTCTCTACCAGTGACATAATTATAAGTTAATAAACAAAAATAATGTGTAATTAGAATGATAAATTTACAATCACACAATTCCTTATAAATTATTTACCATATATTATATTTTTTAAATAATTTAATTTATATTTTAATTTAATATTTTATTATTGAAATGAAAGCCATTTGAATATATAATGTTGTCAAACAAAAATCTGAGGGTTGTTGGAAAAAGACTGAGAAATGGGAAGTGAGAAAGGAGAAAGCTCGTGCGCGTCGCCATGGCTGAAAATCTCGGAGGAAGTTGACCCTGCAAGTGCCTCCGCGACCTTGCGCTTCGTTGATCGCATGGGAGCTTCCATCGCCGTTCCCCCTAAGTGGGACGCGCGTGGCACCTACGACTCCCTCTTTCGGAACTTCATCAAAGTCCTTCATATCCAACCGGGACGAATTTCGATCTCCGTTCACGTCAAACCACCCATCTGTGTATGTAAGCACGAAATTTAGATTCAACATTCGATGTTGTTTGCACTGTTCTCCAATTACAACTTGGAACTGGGGTTGTACCTCGTAATTTGATCGGTGGAAAGTAACACAAAAGTATTGTGTTAGTATGTGGATTTTTTATTTTTATTTTATTTTTTAATTTTGTTTACTGGAATTGCAGAATGCCTATGGAACTCTGCATGGAGGTTCTGTTGGTACTTTGACTGAGATTCTGTCAACTGCTTGTGCTAGAACGGTAGTTGCTGAGGACAAGGAACTTTTTCTTGGGGAAATTAGCATTTCTTACATGTCTGCCACTCCAGTAAATGTGAGTATATAATCAGTCTTTATGCTTTCCATGGATTTCTATTGCGATACAACGTTTTTCGTTCAAACAAGTAGAATGGTTCGGTGGTGTGCTGCATGAGGAAATGGAGTGCTTTGTCTTGAATTGTATTTTGAAACAGCAGAGCAAAGCTTGAGGACATTAGAAAAGAAAGCAAGCCACTTAAAAGTTCAAGTAATTAGTTTGAGATGTTTGGACTATTATAATTATATACAATCAGCATCATTGAACTTCTGTTGCTCAGTTTCTTAGCATTCGCTTAGGGGATTGTCTTGGATCAGTGTGATTAGGGCCTCATTGATAATACTTGAAAGATAACTATGCGTGCAATAGGATCGCAGAATTTTAATAAGACAACTACAGCCATCAAAGCCTGATCCAAAATTCTGGAATTTCTTGTTATTATTGTCTTTCTAAAGTTTCTACGAACTCTTGAGAACTTGTAAAATTAACCTGAAAAGAACTGCTCCTACAATTTAGATTATTGTCCCCGTTCCCCTACAAGAAGCAAAAGGCAACAAGTTTAGGACTTCTGGCAAATAAGGAACAGTTTCCTAGTCATCAAGGTGTTAGGGGTGATCTTGAATTGAATTTATCAAAATTCAGATCCATTTTAACTAAATGGAATTGAATTGGACTTTTCCAGTGCAATTTAAATTAGATTAATTCCAGTTTGCTTAGTTTTTCCAAATTAGATGTAAATTGGCATGACTTAGACTCAACCTGGCCAAACCTAACCTAACATGGACTCAACTCCACTAGACCTACTTGATTGGACTAAGCCTAGCATGGGCTTGACCTAACGCAACCTGGATAGACTTGACTGAAATTGACTTGGGCTCGACCTAATTAAGTCCCATTCTAATTTGGGGTCTAGCCCAACCCATTTCAATCAGACTTGGGCCCTAGGCCTGACCCAAGCTAACTTGCCTAGATCTAGCTTGAGCCAACTTGACTTCGGCTCAACTTGACCTTGCATGAATTTGGCACAACTTGGCTTTTATTAACTTGGATCCAACTCGATGTGGGCCTAGGTCGACTCGGCTTGACTAGGGCCCGAGTTGACTTGGCTGAACATGGACTAGGGCCAATTGACCCCAACTAGGCTCATAGTCGTCTCGACTCAACAAGGGCCCCACTCTACTGGGCATGACGTGGGCTTGCCAGCTTGATGTGAACCTAGGCCAACCCAATTCGACTCAATTCGATCTGCACTTGTGTTGAATCAGCCTGACTTGGGTTCAAGCCGATTTGGCTTGATGTAGTCTTGGGCTGACATGTTCTCACCTAGGGTCATATCGACTCGACCAGACATGAACTTGGCTTACTTAGCTTGGTCTAGGCCTTGCTTGACTTAACTCAGACTTGGGCTTGTTTAAGCTCAACTTGGGCCAACTTGGCCTCACCTTGATTAAACATGAAGTGAATCCCCCTCAACTTGGCTTGATATGGACCCAACCTCTCTCAACCCTATCTATATGGACTAGACACTTGAAGTGGGCTCACATTGGTCAAGTTGACCTGGACCTAGCCCGACTTGGGTCTAACTAGGGATGTCAACGGGGCGGGTAGGGTACGGGTAGTAGCTCCCCCGTACCCTACCCGCTGGATAAATATTTGCCACGTACCCATATCCATATCCGTCGGGTATCCGTTATGCGGGTACCCGTCTATTTTTTTATATCCGCGGGTATCCACGGGTATCCGCGGATATTTACAAAAATATTTAAAAAAATAAATATTTAATCATAATTAATGCTTAGATCAACAAGTCATCTTTCTCCGATTGATTCTTGAAAAACAAACAAATAAAAAATCAATACCAATTTATATTGTAGTTTATTTTTGAATAAAATATTAAAGAAATTACTAACTTCATCAATGTCCACCTCTTGCAACATTGTATAAAGTTTCATGTT
>Ga0214545_1005330_pt1 | contig 23347 bp, 11 predicted proteins | sample CNSS4metaG_FD_160064 | JGI IMG/M metagenome (GOLD analysis project Ga0214545, IMG submission 160064) | Root nodule microbial communities from cowpea collected in UCLA plant growth center, Los Angeles, California, USA - CNSS4 | ecosystem: Host-associated > Plants > Roots > Nodule | place: USA...
CATGAGAACCAAAACAATTATTAAATTTGCAAATATTAATGAAACATAGTTGATAAAATTTAAAAATATTTTTTTAAAAATATAAAAGAAAAACAAATATTCAAATTAAAATATATTTTAAATGTTTATTTACTTTAATATTTTAAATTCTAATAAATCTCTTTTTTATACACTAATAAAAGTTATAATACATCATTTGATCAAAATGATACAAAAAATAAATAATAATCATAATAATAAAAGTTAACATAGATTCTGTATCTTTTGAACTTCAATTATGTTAGATGGTGATAAAAAAATATTCATGACAATTACATTAAATTTTTATATTTTAGTAAATAAAAGTTATTTATACAATTATAGTGAAAAAATCACAGTATGATTGATAATGAGTTAGAAAATAAAAAATAATTAAATAAAATATATCGAAATAGTATTCTACATAATGAAAATAAACAAGAAATAAAAATATTAAAAAATTAACAAATGTTTACAAACAATTTGAGAGACTATTGAAAGAAATCGCACAAAGGAAAACAAAAATATAATTAAGGGTATGGTAAGTTGAAAATATCTTAGAGATCTAAGAAAGCTTTTCAAATATGAACATATATAGTCAATGGTTGAGAAATAACAAAAATTATTTTAGTGAAACAAAAGAGTTATTCAAATGAAACAAAAACTAATAATAATAATAATAATAAGTAAAAGATTTTTTTTATATTACCTAGTAATCGGAAGGTTTGTGTTACTAAATACTTAGATTGAGAGTATTAAACATTTTCATGTGAAAGAAAAATATACAATAAATAGGAATATTAAAAAATAATAAAAAGACTCAAATGTGAGACATATTTTTTTTTAATTCACATACATCATTTTAACATAATTACATAAAGGTTATGATAAGATGAAAAATATAATTGAGATGCGAATGAGTTTCATGACAAACCAAATAATTAGAAGAAATAAAAAATTATATATATATATATATATGGTTACTTAATTAATTGAGAATATTTTAATAATTTAAATGAGAACGAGTATTATGACGGGGATATGTACATCCCCATACCCATCCCCATACCCAATTGAAAAAGTCGGGGATTCCCCATACTTATACCCATACCCAGTCAATGCGGGGATTCCTCGTCAAAATGGGGACGAATTCGGGTAATACCCACGGGAGCGGGTTTGTTTGCCATCTCTGATCAACACCTTCTAACACTCTAACTGGTAGTTCTTCATCCTCCATAGGTGTCTCTCTAAACCTACAATTTCGTCTGCTCCCACCCAAGAGGTGATCACTGCAAAAAAAGAGACGAATAACACAAGAAGACACAAAACACGCAATAAGTTAAGCTAGTGTACAAAAGAAATACTCATACATGTATTTATATAATGCCAACAACCTATAAACATGGTAGAAATCATATTTATGTCTATAATCACACAACCAGTTGACACTAAACTCAATTATCCGGATACATGTATTTGATATAGGGTGCATAAGAGGTGTGCACCTGTGAGGTTGCTAAACTCTACAGAGTCTAGCCATAAGGGGTCATCATCTAACCACACATACAGGGTTACTCCCGTTCAACTATAACCAAAGAAGAATTCTAAAGGCTAGGACCTCCTGCCACTCTCACCATATAACTTATTTTACTTTATATGAGTGTGAATAGTTATTAAAGTTCAAGATACCTCCCACCAATCATTCTCCCATATTAAGGCATACACTAACAATACTAACACAACCATCACCACCAAGAACTCCTCCTTGAAATTCCTTAAACATCATAACTTTGCATGCTCATACAACATTTCACCAAAATTGTAGCTTAATCTAGCGGTTAACGAAGTGAGAATCTTCATTTTACCAATAAAATGCAGTGTTGAAAACTTGGTAGCACTCAACGTCAAAAAGTGACGCTCAACGCTGATCAATTCGTAAAACCAGCGTTTAGTGTTGCCATGGTGAGGCTCAACGCTAATCGGCTCGTAAAAGTCAGCGTTCAACGTTGCCATGGTGAGGCTCGACATTGTACCTTATATCAACAATATCAAATTAAGGTCTTTGGGAAATCAAGACATGTTTCATAGATCAAATTGGTAGTCCTCCTTTGAGTATTGGTTTAAAAGAGTCTTTAAAGCATAGGAGTTAGTATCAATTTGATCAATGACTCAAATCCTACTTTTTTTTCATATTCCTTCACAATTAATATCATATACAAAATTCATTAAACATTTTACATACCAAAAACACTCATATAATAAATGATAATTACCAAACTCAATCATTCACAAACATGCCAATATCAATCATCATACTAGATCACAACCAACACACATGCTATAAATAATAAGATTATAATTATGAAAATAAATATAAATAATTTTTAGAATTTAATTATAAATAGTTTTGTTTATTTATATATAATTTTTATATAATTAATTTAAGAAGATGGACAAGTTTAAAAAAAATAAAATACTATTAAATTTAAAAAAATAGTCACATAAAAGTAAAATTGGAAAAAGAAAATATAGAAATACTAATCATTTTTATACAATAGTATATAATTGTATGGATAAATAATTTGTATAGTTTTTTTATTATATAAATAGTTTTGTATTATAAATAATTATTTAAATTTAGAAAAAGTAGTTATTAAAATGATAAAATTATAATATTTTTTATTATGAGTAATTATTTAAATTTGAAAAGGTGATTATTAAAGGATAAAATTGAAAAAAGAAAATGTCGATACTAAAAAAATTGGATCCTAATAGATGGTTTTTATTTATGGGTTAAATGTGTTTTTAGTTTTTGAATCTTGACACGAAATTGGAATTTGAGATTCGTTTATGTCCGAAAATTTGATACATTTTGGTCTCCAAACTTTAAAAACAAATGAATATAGTCATTTTAATCCAATTATTAAAGTTTTTTGCGTGTCAAACGTGTTTCCTTGTATATATTGATGCGGAAATAGTGGCAAAGTTTAGAAGGGGGCAGGCGGGGTACGACCCCCTCCCCCAATTTTTTGATTTTTTTTTACATTATTTATATTTAAAAAAAAAATTTATACAAATTTTTAAAATTGTATGTATTTTTTTAAAATTAAGTAATATTATATTGAAAATTAATGAAAATCAAATTAAGTATTTTTCTTTATTTTATAAAATACAATAATAAATAATAAAACATAAAATCAAATATATAAAAAAATAAAATTATTAAGATATTTTTTATTTTCTCTCTCATTGTCTTTTGAGTTTCTCATGTTGTTACTAAAAAAAGATAGACAAAAACTCATCATTTATGTCCTCATTTTTTTATATCTTCTCTTCCATTCTTAAATAAATAAACAAGATAATTTTCTTTTGTCTTTAGTGAAATATTTGTTTAACATTTAGCACTATTTTTTATTTCATGAACTTTTTGTATATTCATTTTTTATTAATATAGAAAAATAAATAATGTATTATGTGGTTTTTCATAGTCGATTTTTAATTGTAACTTGATTATCATACTATTTTTAATAATTATGTCTCTCAACTTTTGATTAGATTATGATAAATTATTTTTGGATTAAATATGTTTTTGGTCTCTCAACTTTTAATAAAAATTGGAATTAGTCTCTCTCCAAAACTTTAGTCCAATAGCCCAATTTAGTCTCCCAATTTTAGAATTGTGTGGATTTAGTTATTTTCACCAAAATTTGTTAAGTTTATTCAGTTTCGCATGATAATCGATTATAACTAATGATAATTGATTATTATTTCATCAGGTTTTCTCAAAAGTTTCCAAAACATAAGGTAATCAATTATTCCTCAATAATCGATTATTTCATAATGATAATCAATTATGACTTGAAATAATCGATTATTTGCACAGTGATTTTCGAAAAACAATAAAAATGGTCATTTTTCACAGTTTAAGACACATTACAAATATTCAATATGCCTAAATCTTTTCAAGGATTTTAGAACTTACCAAGATATCGAAAAAGCTGTTCTTGAAAATTGAAATTAACCTACAAAATACATATATTTTGGTCCCCAAAAACTTATATGGGTCTTTTAAGGTTAGAGACATGTTACTTTATAATATAAATCTAAGCATATCTTTCATTATGAACATCAAAATGTTTAATTCTACATTTATTTGAGGTGTGCCCCTTTTCATACAATAGAAACATGTTACACAATTTATATTCCTAGAATAAGGCTTACCTCTTTCTACCCATACCCTACCGGTTCTTTAATTTTTATTCTTGGGAGATTTTTTTGTTGCATCTTCCACTTGTTTTTCAAGAATATTTAAATCAAACATGTAACTCTTGCAAGATGTACACTCAACATTCTCATCCTCTTTATTTTCTAAAATCGAAATTTTATTTTTCAAAATTTCTTCTTCTTTAAGAGATTTTTTAAACTTATTTTGCAAATCCTTAAAATCAGATTTTAATTTTTTATGAGCAACATCTAATTTACTGGATTTATGAAGTAGTTGTTGAAATGCATCATACAAAGAATCATAATCATTGTCATTACTAGAGGAGCTTACCTCTTGAACTAATATTTTGGGGATGAATTTTTTTTTGTTGAATTACTCTTTTGGTCTATTTTTTCATCCAAAAATGTCAATTTGGTCCTCTAGATTTTTTTTAATCTCAATTTGGTCATGATTTTTATAAATTGATGTAATTTGGTCATTTTTGTTAAATTGAAGTGGAGTAAGGATTTTTCATCAAAATTGACTTTATGATTATATCAATTACACCAATAAAGCAAACCATCTCTATTCTCAACTTCAATTTTGAGAATAAAGATGATTTGCTTTGTTTGTGTAATTGACATAATCTCAATGTCAATTTTATGAAAAACTATTAATCTGATTCAAGAAATTTAATGAGAATTACATATTTTTTTCAAAAATCAACGGTAAATTGAAACTAAAAAACATTAGAAGATGAACTTGATATTTTTTTAATGAAAATAGGAATTGAAAAATTAATTTCAAATTTATTATACAAACTAATAAAAATATTGTATTTATTTATTTTATGATAATAAAAATAATAAAATTATAATTATTGTTATTATTATATTATAAAATTAAATATAAATATTTTTTATAGTTTTATAATAATTAATTTTCATTTATAATGATGAAGTTTAAATAAACCATCAAATAAAAAAATGGTTAAATTAAACAAATGATCACTTAAAAGATAATATTAATAAAATAATTAATTTATTTAAAAAATATTTAAAAGTTAAAATTGAAAAATAAAAGTGGACAATAAAAAAATTAGATATAAATATAGATGTATAAATTTTTTTAGAATATCAAATATTTTAAATATTTAAAAAATATATTTAAAGTTATATAAATATAAAAAAATTTGGGGGTGGGGGCAGGGTCTCCTTTGTCACTAATATGGTCCGCCAATGCAAGTCTTCCTCTTGAAAAGAAAAATCAATTTTTTTGATTTTTTATCATAATTTTTCTAATATGAATTTGTCACCTCTCACCTATCTAGGAAAAGAAAAAATTATGAATACCCAAACCTAAATCTCAAAACTAAAACTCAATATTTTATGAAAATTAACTACTTCTAAATGATTAGATTTTCTTACCTTTAATAGATTCATAATATTGTTTTTCTCTTACACAAATTCTTCTCTTACACAATTTCAAAGCCTAAAATAACTTCATTTACACAAAGAAGAGTTCGATCAATAATTTGATAATGTTTTTATTATCTACAACAAATAGATTTCTTCCTACGATGTAGAAAAGTCACATACAAGATGAAAACATATTGGTTCGAACAAAAAAGGGTAAAAAATCAACCTACTAAAAAAAAAGAAATTGTTCGGCCTAAAATGTTTCTTTAACTCATTAATTTCGTCTTAGTGCAATTTGATTTTGAAAATGATGAGAGATTGATGATGAAAATCGAGATAGAAAGAAGATGTGAGAAAGAGAGGTACAAAGAGGAGAGAAAGCAAATAAAAGAGGAAAAATACAAAGTTTTCAATTTTTGAAAAAGCCTTTTTAAACTAAATTTATATAAATAATAAAACAATATATAAATATATTTTAAAAAAATATATAAATAATAAAATATTTCCTTAAAAGGACCACCACTGAGAGTAAATAACGACGGTTAAAAATAACGTAAATGACAAAAATAACCGTCAGTATTTACATGTTTTTGTGTAGTGCCTGTTACATTTATATATATGTATGTATGTATGTATGTATGCAAAAGTACATGAGTAAAATAAAATAACAAGTTTTTCCATATAACATATCTATCTTACTTATCATATATCTCATAGTTTCATAATTTCTAAAAATTTTCAACACTCACAATATTTTATACTAGGTTTAATTATGCCTTTGGTCCCCATTTTGGAGTCAAAATCTCAAAATGGTACTCAAATTGGTCCCCTTTTTTGTTAAAACGTCTCAAGTTTGTCCTTTCCGTTAAGTCAAGGTTGACGCCGTTACAGGAAGTGTCACGTGTCAGTTGCTCGATTTTTTGAATTTTTATTTTTATTTTTATTATTTATTTATTTTTGAATTTAAAAAAAATCAAAATATTGTCACGTGTCAAGCTATCACCGTGCCACGTGGCAGTGTCAGAGTGATGTGGCAGGGACAGTGACACATGTCAGTATTATGCTAGGTGTCATTTCCTTAGTCTCAATTTGGTCCCTTTATTTTAATTTGTCTCAATTTAGTCCTAATATTTGTAAAAATGAGCAATTTTGTCCCTTTCCAAATTGAAACAAAAATTAATTTTATATAAATGTTATACTAATATTTTTATTAAATGTGATATTTTTATTCAAATTGATATTTTTATTATATATTTTTAACATAGCTAAGTTTATTTAAAATTGTGTTTCACATTCAACTTTACTTAAAATTGTTTTCAAATTTTAAATTTATATGTGTTTTATTGTTACATGAACTAGTTAATTTATGAATTTTTTTCTATTAACATTTTTTTCTATTAACAACTTTAAAACAATTTTAAATAAAGTTCAATGTAAAATATTAATTAAATGAACTTATTTTGGTTAAAAACATTTACTTAAAATAAGGGGACAAAATTGTTATTTATATTTGTGTATATTTATATAGAAATTAAATTTGATTTCAATTTGGAGAGGGACAAAATTGTTAATTTTTACAAAAAATGGGACTAAATTGAGACAAATTAAAATAAGGGGACCAAATTGAGTATAAGGAGATGACACCTGGCATAATACTGATACGTGTCACTGTCACTACCACATCACTCTGTCACTACCACGTGGCACGATGACAGCTTGACACGTGACATTTTGTTTGATTTTTTTAAAAAAATTCAAAAAAAAAAATTCAAAAACAATTAAAAAAAAAATAATAAAAAAATTCAAAAAATCGAGGAACTGACTCGTGGCGCTCCCGTGTCAATCTTGACTTAACGGAAAGGGCAAACTTGAGACGTTTTAACAAAAAATGGGACCAATTTGAGACTTTTAAAAATTTGAGTACCATTTTAAGATTTTGACTCCAAATTGAGGACCAAAGGCATAATTAAACCTTTATACTATAATTATATGATTCTTAATATTTTATATTGTAAATTATAATTATATAATTCTTAAAATTTCATAAGTCTACGTCAAACTCAAATTGAAATAAAGACTTAAGCGAATTTTTACTCTAAATTCATAGTAATATTTATTATTTCAATTAAATATAATAATATATTTTAAGAATAAAGTAAAACAAAAATTATTGGTTATTTGTTAAAATATTTTTAAAAATTAAAAAAGTGATTTTATTCTAATTATTTTGAAATTAAATATAAAAACAAGTGGTACAAATTAGAAAATAAATACTATAATATTATTATTATTATTATTATTGAAAAAAGCTAACTGATTTTATTAAGGGTAAAGTAAGAATGAATATTTTTTTCATGAAAAACATGTAAAAATAATTAAAATTAATAATGAAAATATTTTTTTATAAAAACTATGTAAAAATAATTATATTAATTTTTAAAATATTATAATAATTATATTGTAAAACATAAAATAGAAATAATAATGACGTGTTTGTTATAAATATATACTTATAAATTATAGATAGATATTTAATTATAGATTACTATTATTATTATTATTTCACATCAACGTTAAGATTACTGAAAGAGTGATGGACGTGTGTGTGTTAGTTGGTTAATGAGTACTCTTATTTGTTTTCATCTTCTTCTTCTGCATTGGAAGGAACCCTAACCCCTAATCGATCGGAATCAATGGAGGGAATGCTGTCCGCGAACGAGCAGCAGAGCATGGTGTCTTCGTTCCTTGAGGTTGCTCAGGGCCAGACTGCCGAGACTGCGCGCCAGTTCCTCCAGGTTTCACTCTCTCCCGAATTCCCCAATTTCACATCGCTCTCACTCATTATTGTGTAATTTTGAAACTTCTAAGTACTCATAAAGGTGCAAACCCAATTTTAATCAACAGTGAGGTATAGAATATTGTTCTTTGTTAACAGATCTAAGGAATATTAGGGTTGTTGCTGTGATTGATGTTGTAACAGGCTACCAGTTGGAAGCTTGAGGAGGCTCTTCAGTTGTTTTTGATAGGTAGTGAAAGTGGGGCAGTGCCGCCTCCAACTTTGCACACTCCGCCTTTGGAAAATGTTGATTCCTGGACTGACCAACCTCCCAGGTGGTATTGTGATTCTTGTGGTATTTTTCAGTGATTTTTGTGGGTTTTCTCTCTAACTTCTGCTTGTTGTTTCAGTGAACCTAGGAAGGACCCAACAGGGAGTGAAAGTGTTGGACTTAATGAGGCAGAAGAAGTGCGCCCTCCCTTACCTGTAATAAGGGAAACTCTCTATGATGATGCAATGCTGTATGGGTACGTTTTCCTGTACTTCATTTATTTTTTTTTTGTCAGAGATGCAATGCTGTATTATTAGGTGTTTTTTTAAACTCTGGATTACATATTTGTATAATCTGGAAGCTGTTTATGTGTGCCTTTAAGAGATATGAAACTAAATTAGGTGAACGAAAGGTGAATTTTTGAGTCTGGACAGGCAGTCTTGTTGTCCATACATAACTGGAAGGATTTATTTTTTTGAATATGGTGTGTCTGTTTTATGACGACCCACCAAGCATTATAATGCTTGCAATTATTATTTTTTTTGGAATATGGGATGTATTATAGGATGAATGTTGTTTTTACTTTTTAGTCCCTGAAGAATTTCTATATATTGGTTTTTGTTTCCAATTTATAAACAAATGTTTTGTCAATGTAATTTTGAAAAAATTCCTTTAGCCCCTAAAACTTGAATTTATTTTCCTACACAGGCACTAAAGTTTGGGTTTTTCAAAAATTGTAAACAGTTTAGGACTAAAACTGAAGTTTAAATAATTTTCAAGGACTGAAAACACTAGGAACTCTACTATGTACATATATGAAGTATTCATGTTGTGTGTGTGTATATATATAAACCAGCAACAAATGTGCGCAATATTGCAACAAAGGTTGTCAAACGTATTACACTAAAGTATGTTACAACTGTGACATATTTTCTTATCTTCATAATGTTAACTACAAAAGTACTAAGTGAAGTGATATTGTAGCCATAATTCAATTAATTGTGTTTAATAACTTGTCTTATCTTTAGAGATATTTGCCAATGTTTTAGTTTGGCTCATTGAGTTTTATAAGTCTACTTTCTTGTGCTGTAGTATATATGTTGCTTCGACATTCAAATGGTGTATTCATGTTGTTGTTTTTTTTCTTGTTTATGCAGAGCGCCAAGGGGTGGGCATCGTTCACAAGAACCCAGCACCCTAGTCGCATTTCGTAACTTTGAAGAAGAAATGAGAAATCCAGGGGTTTGGGAGCCAGAGCAAGGTGCTGCTTCTACAGCAGAGACTTCTCGAGACAATCTTGCTTCACTTTATCGCCCACCATTTCATTTGATGTTCAATGGTCCTTTTGATAAGGTAAACATGCTTCTTAGATTGGATTTTATGGATTCTGTTAGAGTGGAAACGAATGAAAGCCAAACTTAATGTAGACAGAATTTAAAAAAACACAGCTCTAGTACTGTGTTGGGCTCAAGAAATAAGCACACTAAATATAAAATATATTAGTTTTTAGGACATATTTGTGTACAAACTTGGGGTTTCCCCCTAAAACAGCTGTTTCCTCCTTTCAGAAGGCGAGGAATAACTTTTTAACACTTTAATGGCCCTTCACAAGCCTGTCACACAATCTGTCTAACTATTACTATCATATCATAATGTTTAACTACCTAATGTGAAATTAATATTAAATTTTTTAGATCGGTTTGATAGAGAGATAATTTAGAAAAAACAAAGAAAAGATGCTATGGATAATCTTTGTTTTAAAATACACGGATCACAATTTATGGATGACTTTAGTTGGTACAACTGAATTATAACCAAATTTAGGTGACTAGTAGCTGATCATATACGATATACTCTAGCATCTACCCTACAACTCAGGGTGATTGGTGATGTCCAATAACTTGGGTTTGTCTCGAAGAGTGATAGATCTGAGTTTGGTGAGAGGCTTGTGAAATGTCTGCAATCTTATCTTGAGCAACACGAGCAACAATGTGGGAATGACCTATAGCCTTTTTCTTTGACAAAAAAGTGTTCACTTCCATGCATTTTGTTTGAGGGTGCAGCACAGGGCTTCAGCTCAAAGCAACGGTGTTTTGATTGTCACAGTAGATTGTAGGCATGGAGCAAGCAGCTTGTAGTTCTTTCAGTTGAGACTGTACCCATTGATTCTCTGAGGTTGAAGTAGCAAGACTCCTCTATTCTGCTTCAGTAAGGGTTTTTGTAACCGAAGTTAATTTCTTGAACCATCAATAAATGAGATTTGGTTGGGGGGCTTAAGGAATGAAATGTGCTAGCAGCAGAAGTATATTTTTGGTCATCGATATTTGAACCACCGTCATCATTATAGTATTTCTGTAAGAGATAAGTTTTGTGAGTGCAGACTAGGATGTAAGAAAATCCTATAACATATTCTAATAAGCCATTAAGAAACTACTATCAATGTCAATTTGCTGAATAGACAAGTGATTAGAAAGAGACAAGGTCAAAATAACTCTGATAGTAATATATCTAACCACCTCTGAGTGTTTCAGAAAATTAACACTCAGAAAATTATTTATTTTAATCAAAAAGGAAAGAATGCTATTGCATTGCTATGAGTTGCAATCCTAACTAGGTTAGCACTACAACCTGTACCAATCATATCCAATATTCTTAATACAATTATTAGAAAATGAAATACAAAAGTGGGGGGACCTAACCAAAACCCACTAATAGAATTTGAAATACATCCTTTGTTTGCAAGTTCACAACTTTCTCATATTAACATTAGTAATCCCTTTCATAAAATACTCCAAACCCTTCTACTCTGGTATTTCAAGCTATTGCGCCAATGACATTTCAAAATTCACATATAATCTTCAACCAGCCTTGTTTAATATAAGATTGGGAGTTGTCACAGTGATCTCCATCACCACTACTTAAAAATCACTTGAATTATTTTTCCTTCTCTAGTAATGTGTTGGACTCAAGAATTAAACAAGCTGAATTCTAAATAAAGAAAGAAATAAATTGGCTTTTGGGACAGATTTGTGTATATACTCTGTGTTTTCTTAACAACATTGTCAAACTCAATTATCAGAAGAGAACGGGATGGGAGATAAAAGATGTCAATTTGACTCATACGAGTAATGCATATAGGAAAAACTACACAGACATGAACATTAATTTAAATAATATAGTCAATACAAATAACTCGTAATAATCATAAACATATCCAATACATAACACAGCTAGTCCCATAAGCCATATAATAACTCGTAATAACTACTAAATTCATAATTGCTCAATACGGATTATGAACTTAACACTCTAAATCTAAATGGAAGCAAGAATAGAAAAAAGTATTAAAAAAAATTATAGAACAAACACTGAGAAGAAAATGTCTTTTAAACTGTGATGGTTTACTAAAATAATAAAATAAGAAGTATCTCTGTGAGGAAAAAATCTGAACAGCCAAAGCAACAACAAAGATTGACGCACCCTCAAGACTAGGTTTCATGTCCATGAAGATTGATGACGATGAAGGCAGTGCCAGCAATAGTGATGCGAGAGTTGGAGATGGTGATTCAAACCTTGTCTACAGTGATGCTAGCAGCCCAACTACAGGAGTTGGGAACTAGACTGGGCAACAAAGTCCGAGCCTGCACAAAAACGCTTTCAGGATTGATGTGATGCATGATCGACTGATTTTATGAGCAAAGTTGCAATCCTGCAACGATCTGTGACCTTCATGTTCTGCCTTGCATGTTTGCTCTCTTGGGTCTCCCATACTCTTAGGATTGTGCCAATATACTCGCAATTTTGATAACATTGCTCCTAACAAGGAGTCTCATTATTCCAATAGATAAAGGATAATAATTTGAAGCTTTAATTGTCTTCTACAAGTCTGTCACAGAACCTATAAACCAATATAACTGTCATATCATAACAATTACAGCCTAATTTGAAGTTAATGTAAAAATAATTGCTTAATAACTTGTACAAAATTAGAACTGGCCAATACCTACCTAATTCAGGAATTGCCCTATCTTAGTGAGATTTCTAATATAAAATAGATTGTTTCTGGTTTGCATATATGATAGAGTATTTGAGTTTCCACTTCGTATTTTATTTTTATCAGTCTGTTAATAGTACAAGTTGATGCCTTAAACTCATTTTGATTACAATCATTTCCATCTCCATAGTTTATGGGAGTTTTTGCTTAAAAAGTTGTTGCAGGTCCCCCTAGATGGGCAGTGTATATATTTAGAAATATAAACATATAGATGGTATACCATCGTGACTAAACATTTGGCCTTTGTATGCAGGCAAAAGATGCTGCTTCCCTGCAGAACAAATGGTTGTTGGTGAACATACAATCTACCAAGGAATTCAGCTCCCATATGGTATTATTTTCTTGGTTTTCCATCTTCATTTATCTTGATCTGTTTCGGTATTGGCGTTACTAATATCATGATCACTTTGTGAAGCTAAACCGTGATACTTGGGCCAATGAAGCTGTTTCTCAGACTATTAGTACAAACTGTATATTCTGGCAGGTCAGTTTCCTACTCTGTTGACTTGAACACTGGCAGTTATTTTTGTCTTATTTTTAAAATGTTATTTATCATGGCATTTTTATCAGAGTTGTTGTAATTTCTCAGATTTCTTAAAAAAAGTTTGTGGATATTATCTTGCCTCATAATATACAGAATGACACTAACAATATGAGGTTAAGCTTAGCTTTATCTTATTGTAACTTTTTTTAATAAAAGAATAAGTTCACTAAGACTAAAGAAATTAATCATGAAGTTTGGAGGATAGTGATATTTGGACTTCAAAATGGGCGCATGTAAGATTACATTTTCTCTTGTGTTTAGTTAAATTGTGTATATCTTTCTCTTAATTGTGTTTATTAGTTTGATGAACTTTTACGTTAGTTGTTTAGACAGCAGCTTTCAATTTATGTATAGAAAACTTGAGTCAGTAAGACTCAGTTCAATTAGGTTTACGCTAACTGGAAACTGAGTTATTTTTTTTTCTAAATCTTAACTAACTTTTGTCTATGCCTCTTGATTTAAAAGTATTTGTTGCAGATATTACACACTTACATTTATTGTATTTTTTTAGTATTATTTGCACTTTTTCATTGTCAATTATTATTGTATTTTTTAGTATTATATTTTTTTTTCTAAATCTTAACCAACTTTTGTCTATGCCTCTTATTCAAAAGTATTTGTTGCTTATATTACACTTACATTTATTGTATTATTTTTAGTATTATATGCACTTTTTCATTGTCAATTATAACTTTTGCATATAGGTATATGATGATACAACTGAAGGCAGAAAAGTCTGCACTTATTACCGACTGGATTCAATTCCTGTTGTACTTGTTATTGATCCCATCACTGGCCAAAAGATGCGCTCTTGGATTGGAATGGTTGAACCCGAAAGCTTATTGGAAGTATGTGTGATACAGTTTTTTAACTTGTTGTAATGGAGACATTTTTTCTTGAGAAATTGAAACATTATTCATATGTAAATCCTGAACTAGGTTATTTTTTAACCTACTGATGCAGGGTCTACTAGCATTCCTTGATGCAGGGCCTAAGGATCATCATATTACATTGTCTCACAAGCGTCCTAGAGGAAGTTCTAGCCCACCAAAATCTAAAGGTTTGTTGCCTGTATCTGTATATATTCCAGGTGTTTGTTTGGTGTTAGATGACTTGATGTTTAATATTGTCTTTATTGTCATTGTACATGTTTACTTTACTAATCAACACTCTATATTGTATTGGATGGACGTTAGTCACCTCCCTTAATCTGCTTCTGGTATTTTTTTTTTTTCGAGTTTTTCAAATCCTGCCTTTTCTTGAGGTTTTCTTTTGTATTTTTGCATAGGATCGACCCACGCTCCTAGTTACCTCCATTTAATATAGTCCCCTAGACTAACTGCAATTTCTTCTGAAGCACCGCTGGCGTGCCAGAGCATCATGTTGTGGCATGCTGTCTGTCCCCCAACAGTCAATGTGTTGCACCTGTCTGTTGCATTCTTTTTTTGCAGCTCAAGTTACAGAAAATGGCAGCTAAATTGGGCCACATTGCAGTTCTACAGGGGTTCCTCACATGACTATGGTTGCTGTGTGTGGGTCAGAGAAGAGAAACACAACCCTAGCCCTATACAACAGTGTTTTTTTTTTTTATTTTTTACTTCAGTTGGTGTATAAAAATACCAAAATTTTAAAATAAAATGTCTACAATTCAAACATAGTCAAATGCTAAGATTAAACGCGACAAGACATCTACGATTTGAATGTACCAAATCCCAAGTAAGGTAAGATAAAGTGTCTACTCTTCAAGCTTGATCAAATAGTAAAGATTAAATATCTATAATTCAGACATGATCAAATCCTATGGTAAGATGAGATATGATATCTACAATTCAATCCTAGTTAAATCTTGAAATAAGATATCTAATCCCCAAATATTGGAAAATATCCCTTCTGAACCCTCACTAAACCCTAATCCTAGGTCATGCATACACACAAATGAAGAGGGAAGAAACAATCAAAACTAGAATATATGGTTGGGAGAAAATGGCAAAGAGTTGTACTTATGAATCTTACTCTCAGGCACACCAATGTTTCCCTAAGCATTCCTGTTTGTTTTTGGAACTTCACATCTGTTCTATACTCACCAACCAATCATGATGAGTGCGCTTACACTATTTGTTCAATTTCATGTAGTGTTATTAAACTCAGGTCATAAACCCTAATCCTAGGTCCTGCATACACACAAATGAAGAGCGAAGAAACAATCATAACTAGAATATATGGTTGGGGGAAAATGGCTAAGAGTTGTACTTATGAATCTTACTCTCAGGCACACCAATGTTTTCCTAAGCATTCCTATTTGTTTTTGGAACTTCACATCTGTTCTATACTCACCAACCAATCATTAACCCAATCTTAAATAATATGATCAGGATGCTGAAGGATACATGATGGGTGCGCTTACACTATTTGTTCAATTTCATGTAGTGTTATTAAACTCAGGTCAGATTGGCTGGTTGGTTTCACCATAAACCAAACTTGTGACTAGTTCAGTCAGTCAGTCATAATATTGAATTGGCTCTCAAACCGGTGTCAATGCAAGTGTATTCTATACTCGCCAACCTATCATAATCCCAATCTATGTTTGTTAAGTTTCAAGTAGTGTTATCAAGCCTGTTTGGATTGGCTGATTTGACTATAAACTGAACTTGTGTCAAATGTCGTTGAACTGGATGTGAATCATATTAGACTGGACCCAAAAGAAGTGGGAAGTTGCTGAAATGAAATTTTTTATTGTATCTTAAATTTGTTGTAGCATAGAGGGGGCTTAAGAAGAGAGACGAGGGAGAAAAAATTAAACTGTTTGTGTATGTAAGGGCTTGGGCTGGCTCATCACATTCATATGCAGATGAGTTTTCAGGTTAATGATGGCCTATTGGGCTCGAGTGATATGGGATTGAGCATGCAATTTATAAAAAGAGCTTGCAAAGCTAGATTCAGAAGGGTCAAATGTATGACATGCACAAAAATTAGTCAAGGCAACCACTGTGTCAATGCATACCTTTATATAAATATATGCATATATATGTACACACCAGTTCATGCAGTTTAACCATTTATCCTCTGACCTAGTACACTGCCCGAGTCAATGGTGGTTCCAAACAAAGATCATGTTTCAACTTTGAACTATTGAACCTTTGTTTTATTCATATATGATTTTCTAACCGCTGAGTATTGAATATAATTAGAGTAAATCACTCTGAGGCCCTCTACTTTTTTCATTATTATAATGACTTTCCTAAGGGGGTGCATATGAAATGTAATAAGGGATTGCATCTGTGGTGTCTTTAAAACTCAAGGGGTACTTGTTTATTGTAGAAAAGAGGGGCGGGCGGGGGGGTTTATTGTAAACTTTAATATTATTAAACTATAACATTACAAAGAGTGGTCATCTCGCACTCTGCTATCATGCCATAATGTTTTTGTGGGTGAAAACTTTGCAGCTATCTGTTATTAGCTATTATAATTCCAATTAAATGTCTTTTGAAAAAAGGCTACAATGATAACCCTAACTAATAGAACATAACTAAAAATTATCATAATTAATAATAATAAATAAAGTGATCCTTAGTGTGTATGATCATATCTAACAGTAATGCTAATAGAAAATAAAGAAAACCCTGATTAATAGAATCATAACTAAGAAATATTCTATTAAAATAATAAATGGTAAGGATCTGAAATTAGGAATTTTGATATGCTGGTTAAAAACGAAAGTAACTATAATAATCAAGGTTTATATTTTAGCACAGAGATATGCCTACCTTACATTTCTAATGATGAAACCATCTTTTTGAATTTTGTTCTCATCATGGTCTTGTTTGATGTTATAGCCTTGTTAGAATCAAATGAAAATAAAGAGGAGGACGAGGAAGTTCAAAGAGCTCTGGCAGCTTCTATGGAAAGCATGAAAGAATCAACTGCTATGGATGGTAGAGAAAATAAAGATGCTGATGTTGCAGTCAATGGGCAAGAAACAACCTTGGCTAAGAGGCCCACATATCCACCTCTGCCCGAGGAACCCAAGGCTGAAAGAAATCTTCTCTGCAGAGTTGGTGTGCGGCTTCCTGGTGGTCAACGGGTTCAGCGTAACTTCTTACGCACGGATCCAATTCAGGTAACGGATGTTGCTCTCATACCTGTAGGAATTCATTCAACCTAATGTTGTCATTGTTCTTATGGAATGATCTTCTGCCAATTTAATGTGATTTCTGGATGCTGTACCTTCTTTACCCCCTTCAAAGAACTACTGGATATTATTATCTGCATGTCTTCTGATATTTGCAACATTGTTTTTGAAATTGTAATTATTATGAATGGATATGATATGGGTGTATAGCAAAGTGAAATATTTTAATCATCAAATTTATCATGGATACTCTTCTTACTCAAGCATGAGTCATTTATGTTCTGCAGTACTGTTGATTTGTTACATTTTATTTGATGACTGCCGGATAACTGTAATGTTCATGATAATAATTATGTTCCCTGGTTTAAGTTGCCAGCTTATTTTCTTGTTAATTTGAAGAACAAAATTATTGACCCTCAGTTGAATTCATGAATTTCTTACACCACCCATCACTCAAAATAAGTATTAGTATTGCTTATTGGGATGCAAATTGATTGTTTTTGGTTATTTTATTTGTCTGATTTTGATTTCTGTGTTTTTTTTGTTGAAGCTGCTGTGGTCTTTCATTTCTACTCAACTAGGGGAAGATGAAAGAAGGCCATTTAGGCTAACGCATGCAATTCCTGGAGCATCTAAAAATCTGGACTATGAAAGTAATTCAACCTTCCAGGAATCAGGTCTTGCCAACTCTATGATTTCGGTGACTTGGGACTGAGTTGGTGTTCATTACTTTGCAGACTGAGAACTTCAGATTGGTGATTCCCATCAATATGATCCCTTTTTCATCTTTTAATGAGGATGCTTATGTTCAGAGAAAAGGTTATTAACTCTTTGTGTATAGACCACGAATCCGAATGATGGGTTAAACGAAGTTAATGGAAATATATTAACGTTGTTAATATCCTCTCAGAGCCTTGCTTTTTTGTGTAATAAAATGTTATTGGTTAGTAAATTAACTGTAAGCTTCTTTTTAATTCGAAAACTGGCAGGGTATTGATGAAGCCTTAATGTTAGTAAAGTCAATGATCTGTGTCACAAAATTTTCTTAATTGACCCAATCTTCGATACATATCTTTAATGCAACAAGTTTGAAGATTTTTCCTTTATGTTATTTAGCTTTATCGAACACTAATCAAAATCATACAACCAACAAATGGCATAACCTTTTTCTTATTTGTCTTTACTATTATAAAAAAATAGTTTTAATATAACATTTTTTTCTTCTATAGTTTAGTTAACTAGTAGTTTAAAACAAATAGATATGGCAAATGTGAGTTTGATTTACATTCATCCCTATTTACATGTTTAAATTTTTTGTATAATCTTCATATATTAATTAGTATATTCATACCTTATCCTGTTCATTTCCAAATATTAATCATCTTAAACTCACATTTACGAAAAATATATCTTCTCTTTCACTTTTTTTTTTTACACATTCATTTTTCGGATAATCACTCATCGCACTTTCTTTCCGCAAATTGGTGCCACATTTTCCCACTCAGTTGTAAAGCAAGATACACAAATCTAAAAAAATAAGTTGTGTTCCCCAAATTGCTTATAGTGACAGTTACACGTTTCATTCATTGAAATTTTTGATCCATAGATTTAACACGCACACAGATACTTTTTAAAAGAAAAAGTGACTTTAAAAATAGTGAACAGTCATATAAACTTCTTATCTTAAACAGCATAATATGAAAAACCCAATTAAAACTTGGAAAAATATATATAGAGAACTTCGTTATCAGAAAAAGTGAACGAGGCAAGGATACAATATTAAAAATGAAAAATTATGGGTCTTATACTTGAAGAATTCATAATTATGGGAGTTTTACTTTATGTACATCGTCAACACTTTTTGTATAAAGAAAAATTAACATCAATTATTTATTAATATTTACACTAGTTTTAGATTTCATCTAAATGCCACTGATATAATAAGTCTACTCATTTTTATATGGTTGGTTTTTTTACTGTAATCGATGTAATATGGTCATGTCAAACTCATTATTTATCAGCTTTGAATTTAAATTCAGTAAACTAAAATATAAATATAAATTTAATTTAAAAAATTACATAAATTATTTTTATTTTTATTTAAACCAGAATTTTTAATTTGATTTAATTTGAGAGTGATAGATTTTTCGATAAAAGATTCACAAGGTAGATTCAAAAACACTAATGAGACAAAATCAAATCCGTATAAAGTATTAATATTACTTTCAATTTAAAACATTTAAGTCCAAGAGACATTCTTTTCTTAAATGTCATTCAACTTCCTATTTAACTTATTCAACTCATATTTAGATATCTAAGAGTCTCCTACTCTAATGTAAGTTGAGTTTCACAATACATATTTTAACACTGATAAAGATATATTTCGTATATCTTCTCTGTCTTTTTTCTCCTTCTGTTTTTCGTTCTGTTATTCTGTTTTAGTTTTCTGTTACCTTCCCCAACTGTATGCTTGTGTTATATAAGGCCAAGTTCTGACATTATAAAGACACACTGTTTCATTTAATGAATAACATAAGTCATTTCCTTCTCTCTTTCTTAATACACAAGCCAAAAGTGTGTTTTCCTTGGCTTCAAGCCTGACACCAAAGGCTATGTTTTATATGACATTCATTCCAAAACCATTATCGTATCCCGCAACGTCCTTTTTCATGAAACTATTTTTCCCTACTCTACTTCTTTATCTCCTCCACATCATTCCACTATTGCATCTCCCTCTACCAACAATGACTTGTTTCATTTTGATATTCCCATTTCATCTATCACAGCTGCAGGAAACAATGATATTTCTACAATCTCTACTTCTGATACTTCTCAAATTGCAGTTCATGACACTTCTCACCTAACAACTTCTGATAACAATCAAATAGAAGTTCTTAGGACTTCTAATCGTCTTAAAAATAGGCCTCGATACTTACAAAATTACTACTGTGGTTCTGCTTCCACATCCGATTCAGCCTTCTCTACTCCCTATCCTATTCATAATTTTCTTTCTTATGATAAATGTTCTTCTAATCATACTTCTTTCTGTCATAACATATCTGCCCAAGGTGAACCCTCTTCATACAAAGAAGCCATTCAAAGTGACTGCTGGAAAGAAGCTATGTCTGCAGAACTACTTGCTCTTGATCGAAACCAAACCTGGACTTTAGTTTCTCTTCCTCCTGGCAAGAAGTCCATTGGATGTAGATGGGTTTATAGGGTCAAACATAAAGCAGATGGTTCGGTGGATAGATACAAAGCTCGTTTGGTTGCAAAGGGGTTCACACAAACTAAAGGGATTGATTACTTTGAGACTTTTTCTCCTGTTGTGAAGTTGTCTACTGTTCGCATTGTTCTTGCCTTAGCTGCTGCTCACCATTGGTTCATCCACCAATTGGATGTTGATAATGCTTTCTTACATGGTGAGTTGGATGAAGAAATTTACATGAAGCCTCCACCTGGACTCTCTATTCCTCATCCTCAATCTGTGTGCAAACTTCACAAGTCTCTCTATGGCCTAAAACAGGCCAGCAGAAACTGGAACACCAAGCTTACTTTTGAACTTCTCATTTTGGGGTATTCTCAAAGTGTCGCTGATTACTCTCTTTTTGTCAAGCATTCTGGTTCCACCATCACAGTGCTACTAGTTTATGTTGATGATATAGTACTCACTGGTAATGACATTTCTGAGATTCAAATGGTTAAAAACCATCTTCATGATAAGTTTCACATTAAAGATCTTGGTCACCTTAAATATTTTTTGGGGCTAGAGGTTGTTCGGTCTTCACAAGGCTTAGTTTTGAATCAACGAAAATATTGCCTCGACCTTATCTCTGAAGCAGGCCTTCTTGGTTGTAAACCTGCACCTTCGCCCTCTGATCCTGCCACCAAATTACATGCTGATGAAGGAGTGTTGCTGTATGATCCTTCTTCCTATGGCAGGCTCATTGGTCGACTCCTTTATTTGACTCACACGCGACCTGACATATGTTTTGCTGTTCAACAACTAAGTCAATTCATTTCCTCATCTCGTGAACCCCACATGACTCAAGCCTTACGAATTGTTCGCTATCTGAAAAATGCTCCAGGGTATGGTCTATTTTATCAATCCAACATTGAGTTTAAGATCCAACCTTTTTCAGATTCTGACTGGGCCACTTGTGCTACCACACGTCGTTCTGTCTTTGGTTTTTGCATCTTCATAGGCACCTCTCTCATTTCTTGGAAATCCAAGAAACAAAGCACGGGCTCCAAGTCTTCTACAGAAGCTGAATACCGTTCTTTAGCCTATCTCACGTGTGAACTTTAGTGGCTCCAGTACATCCTTCATGACCTACATCTTTCCATTCCTACCCCTTATGTCACCTTTTGTGACAATAATTCAGCAATCCAAATTGCCAAAAACCCCACTTTCCATGAGCGTACTAAACATGTAGAGATTGATTTCCATCTCAAACGTCAAAAAATTCTTGATGGTCTCATTCATCTTCTTCACGTTCCTTCCGCTCATCAACTTGCGGATGTTTTTACCAAGTCTCTCCATCCTGCACCGTTTCACACAGTTGTTTCCAAGCTTGGCTTACGGAATCCCTATGCCTAGCTTAAGGGAGGGTGATAGAGATATATTTCATATATCTTCTCTGTCTTTTTCCCCCTTCTGTTTTTCATTCTGTTATTCTATTTTAGTTTTCTGTTACCTTCCCCAATTGTATGCTTGTGTTATATAAGGCCAAGCTCTGATATTGTAAAGACACACTGTTTCATTCAATGAATAATAGAAGCCATTTCCTTCTCTCTTTCTTAATACACTAACAAACACACTTCTTAACTCAAGAGTAGGTTGAGTTTTATTATAGGTTTGATATGATATACTTGTTTTACTCATTTATCTCAACACTCTTCACTTGACCCAAATTATTATTGGATCTTATCACAACTGTAATTTTGAAGATGAATTAAGGGTTAAACTCAATTTTTTGTTATCAAAGTTTATTCTAATGAGATTTGTTAGATTCATTGTATCATCCCGAATCAAATCACTAATTTAATATATATATATATATATATGATGGAGGTGTGACAATGAGCAAAGACAAGGATCCACTTGAAGAATTTGGAGGACCTATGACAAGGTCTAGAGCAAAGAAAGTAAAAGAAGCTCTACAACAAGTGTTGTCAATATTATTTGAGTACAAGCCCAAGTTTGAAGGAGAAAAGACAAAAGTTGTAAATTGCATCGTGGTCCAAATGGAAGAGGACTAACACGCCAGATTAATGCAGTTTCTTTTATTTAAATAAAGGCCCATTTGACATCTTAAGAACCAGCCTTGGAAGACTAAGAAGACCTTGCTGAATAATTTTGGATGACTTTTTGGCTGTTCCAATTTCAGTTATAATTAGCCATTAGGTAGTGGACAATTATTAGCTTGATTGGTTTATTATTAGCACTAGTGGGATATAATGACAATTAATGGTCTTTTTGTAACCCTAATGGTTAAAGCCTCTATATAAGTTGAACCATTTCTTATCAATGAAATCAAGTTAAGTTTTGTTCAGAAATTCAATTTTCTATCTAATAGTGAGAGTGATTCTCCTAGTTCTTGAGTGATTCAAGAACCCTTGGCTGTATCAAAGGATTTTGCCATCCTTTGTGTGTTGCCTCCTTTGGAAAGAGCGATTCTTTCCTTCCACTTTTAGATTCACCCTTTATTACTTTCTTCTTCACCCAATTTTCAAAAGAATATCTAATTCTGCCCACAAAACATCTCGTGGTCATAACTGGTTCTAACCCTAAAAGAAAAAAAATATCCTAAGTTAGCCCTTGTGCAATGAGATTCATATCATTTGGTATTCAGAGCTTCGGTTTAAGGGTTTGAACGTCAAATTGGTAACATCCTTCCTTCTTTCTTATTTTACCAATTCATTACCTTATT